>Ga0209489_101346_pt1 | contig 50282 bp, 38 predicted proteins | sample SiratrowhiteBW_FD_187527 | JGI IMG/M metagenome (GOLD analysis project Ga0209489, IMG submission 187527) | Root nodule microbial communities of legume samples collected from California, USA - Siratro white BW (SPAdes) (version 2) | ecosystem: Host-associated > Plants > Roots > Nodule | place...
ATTTTATTTTAATAATAATAATTGAGTTCATTGTACATGTTTTTTTTTGTATTGTATATTTTCAACTCATTTAACTTTTGCTCACTGTTTGGCAATAACTTTCTTTATAGATTTTTTTTTTTTTTTGTTAATTCTATACATTTTTAGGATTTTAAAATTAACATACTATTTCCAATAATTTTTTTGAAGTTAACATAGTTTTACAAAAATTTTGTAAAGAACTCATGTAGATTAACATTTCTTTGTATTAATTTAAACTTTTGTAATTAGACTTATAGACTTAATTAAAATCCATATTTGGGTCTATGTTTTCTTCAAATTTCTGAGTATTTAAATAGTCTAATTAAATGTACTCTAAACTTGCAGAAATCATTTACTAAATTTTTCTTTGTATTAACTTAAACTTTTGTAATTAAGCTTATAGACTTAATTAAAATCCATATTTAGGTCAATGTTTTCTTCAAAATTTTGAATATTTAAATTTCCTAATTAAATGTACTCTAAACTTGTATAAATCATTTACTAAATTTTCAAAGTTTAAGGAATTTTCTCTTCCTCTTCTTTTTTCTTTTTTTCATCTCAAATCCATTTTTTACTTTTTCTTTACTCCTTTCTTTGGTTTTTCTCTAAATTTTGTTTATTTGTCTTCATTCATGGAGAATTTTATCTTGAGGATCAATTCACGAATTTAAGATTAAACAAGTCTAACTGAATTTTACATCAATTCACAAATTTAAAATCAAACAAGTATAACTGAGTTTTACGTCAATTCACAAATTTAAGATCAAACAAGTCTAACTGAGCCTTACATCGATTGTTTAACATTCTAAGTTTGTTTCCCTTTTTCTAATTTTGATTTTGTACTTTATAATTACAATTTGCATTTCTAATTTTAGAATCAAATTAGGAATCAAATAAATCTTAATTTTGTGAGTAAATATGGATTAGATTGAATGATACTTTAATTTTGATTTTTTTTTTTCTTTTTATTCCATGAGTTTGGAAGGTATATAATTTCTGGTAAGAATCATAAACTTTATCATTGGACAAGCTATGAAAAGAGTAAAGTCTCTCTCTAAACTTTTGGATTTCTTGAAGTTGAGCTTTAGATATAACACTGAATATTGGATGGAGGTTCATATTATAGAAAACTATTTAATGCTTAAATCATAATTAATAATAGTCTCTTAATTAATTCCTATATTTATAGACTTTTGACATTCGTGAACAATCTTAAACAATAAAAAATATGTTCAATTTTTTTAAGCATTCAGTGTGCATTGCTAAAAACTTAGACTATTGAGTAATAGAATACTAAATTAAATTTAAACATGTGTGTTGTGACAATAAAAAAAAATGAGATGCTTAAATAGATACATAGTTTATTTATAATTTAATATCTGTTTTAGTTCCATTTACTATGATGATTTTTTTTTCAGTTTCTTCTAACTATTTTGAATATTTTTAATCTTATCGCATTTTAAAATGAGTCATGCACGTCAATTTTAACTAATGAAATATCATTATATTTATGTCGCATATCATTGTTACAACATCAATCCAACAAAAGAAAAGTATACTGAGTTATTTAAAAAAAATAAGTGATATCAAATTAAAAATATTTGATTTCATTATTTTGTTTCAAACTATAAAATATTAATGAAAACATGTATATGATGAATGGTGGTCAATGTTGGAGCTAGGAACAGGTTCCGAGATGTTTCTCTGTTTGTATTTTTTGTTAAACCCATTTTCTTTTTGTATAGTACACACTCTGAAATCAAGGTTATCATAAATAGTAAACTCTCAAATCAAGGTTATCATAAAAAGGATTAGAAAGAAAATTGATGAATTCAGATGGTTTTTAAGAATTTAGCTGGCAAGGCAACATCATAAATTTGCTAAATTTGCATAACAGAATAAATAAGGTGTAGTAGACTTTATAATATATTATGTAATGTGGGGCTTAAGATTGGAGATAAGGGTGACTGAAACTGCAATATACCAGATCATGATGGAATATATCAGATTATGATGGAATATAACTATACGAATATCATGTCTTTAATTAATACTGTGTGTTTTAGATCCTATTAACCTTTAACATAACTTGTTATTGTGATTTTAATTATGAGTTTTAATACAATATTGATTCAACTACTCTATTATTGTTCTTATCTATTTTATAATTAAAATTTATTGTAGCAGTACAAGTATATTTTAATAGAATTGAAATATTTCTAAAATACTACTATTAATTTTATTCTTGATCATTAAAAAAAACTATAATAAAAACTTAGTCAGCAGCGTCCTGGCTAAAAGGATAAAAAATAAGAGAAAAATATAACAAAAACAATTAAAATTCAATATCAGATGTATTTGAAAATGAATCTAACAGATTAAGCTAGTGATTAAACATTGTGTACCGATGTTATAAATAATTTATGCAATGGGAAATCAGCTCGTTAAATCCCAGCAATGATCATAGGAAAAAAGGAAAATTTTCAAACTCGTATGAAAAACTGGATATAGACATTCAAGTGAAAATGAAAATATTACTGCAAATTAAACAAGTGCTTAAATGGTTTGAATATGCCTCGATTTTTTTTTGTTTTTAATTTTTTTAATAAAATAAGTATATTTTTGTTTTTTTATGTATTTATTTAATCTTCTTAAAAATGTACAGTTTTTAGATTATTTTAAGAAATAAACCCTATCATCTTCTTAAATAACTGATTTTTAAAAAGTGACTTATTTCTAAAATACTTATTTAAAGTTTGAAAAAGATAGCCTTACGTTTTCGCAATTAAACTAAGTTAAGGAAGGAGAAAAGCTAGCGTGTGAGAAAAAAATAAAGTTTGACAGATTTTGTTATGCTTTTACATTTCCCCTATGGTCCGTTAATTCTTAAAGTTTGGTAAACATATAATCAAAGCTTTTTCTTTCTTTTTCTATAAATACGATTATTTTATAATAACTATTTTACAAATATTTTAGAAAATATACTTTAAAAAAAATTAAATATTTTCCTAATTTTATTTGAAATAAAAAAATCTTTGATATAAGAGAGAAAATATAAAATAAAATATTGGAAGCATATAAAAAAACTTTCTGAAACTCAAATTATGAGTAATAAATATTATTAAATATATTATTTACTTGTCTCACGGTTCTACATTTATAGAATTATATCGAGTCTTTGTATGGATGAATCTTGATCAATATGTTTAACCAAGTATTAATTTGACAGTATAGATAATTTGCTTTAACGTGTCTGATTAAAAATTAATCTCGTTTTTAATTATATGGGTTGCATATAAATTTTCAATTCAATATTGCTTCTGAAACCACTTTTGTTATGTGAGTTTGGGTTATATCTAGATTTATATAGATATGTCGTTCTGACATTATGTTATGACAATATGTGTTAAACAAACACATACGAAAATTACAAAAACTAAACACATATTCAATCATCTTAATCATTAAACTACCTTAATCATTCGAATTCAAAGAGAATTAAGAGAATTTGTATATTAAAATTCTATTTTTTATTTATTATATTGAAAACGAAATATTTAAATATTTATTGTCTTTAACCAACTAGGTATTTAAAAAACAAGTTAAAAACCTACCACACATTCAAATACACAATATCTAACATAAAACAGTTTAGTAGCATGGTGTGTGTGAACACTAGATTTTATAACCTTTGAATATCCACTGTGACTAAAATCAGTGAATCCAACGTAACCAACACCTTACCATAATTATATGATTATTAAAGTACGAGATTTGAAGTGTTTGGCTTTTTCGTATGTAACTTTGCTTTCGTGGCTCTGCAAGGAATGTGGGAGGAAAGGTTGATAAGTAGTGCCCCATGAAAGAGCAACGTTGGACTCTCACCGTACTACACAGGGTGAGAACACGATCTGTGACTTGACTACACCACTTGGGATTTAAATATTAGGGTTGGTCCCATCGTTCATTATTCAATACAAAGAACAACATTCCAACCCCATGAACACGTAAGAACTGTCCTACATGTATTTGATTATTTGAAATATAACAGATAGATTCTAAACAAAATAACTTTAATATATCCGTTCATAATCATTAACGATAATGTTTTATAATTCAACTATATTCTACTATATTTCTAACATTTTATTAGTTACAATGATATCAAAGTTGATATAATACTATATTTACGTTAAAGAAATTCATTTCAACTTGTTTGTTTTTATACTTTGTATTATCTTTATTTTATTTACTAACTAAAGGGTTAAAAGTTTAGTTATATTTATTATGTTATTTGTCATGACATAGACCTTTTCCTATTAGTATCCTAAGCTCGTAAAACGTAAAAAAATGTTTTGCCTCATCAACAATTTGACCAAAGAAATTCAGGTTCTAGTAGGAACATAATGTGCATTTTCCTTTTCGAGGACTTTGTTGTGGTTATCAATTCTTGTTGATTCAATAAGACACAAGATTATTAGGACTTATTATACTTTAGTTTTTAACCATGGTAGTGGTATGGAATATTAATTAATGATTTTGTTGATGATTAAATTTGTTTAAAGATATGATTTATCACCTCTAAATTGCTCATATAAATTTAAGGAAATTATATTTGATATTCTTTTGATAGATAACTTTATAAAGAAATTTCTACTTACCTTTTTATGTATTACCGCTAAGAAATAATGTATTTAGTTGTTTTCTTTTATGTATTACTGCTAAAAAATAATTTATTTAATGAGGTTACTTGTTTTAATCCTCATGTACCAGCAATAACTCCATAGATCTATTTCTTTTCACATTTTTATTACATTAAAATAATATATATATATATATATATATATATATATAATTTTTATAATTTTATTATTTGATGAGTAATTAATTGAAAAATATAAATATAATGTTGTTCTAGCTGTTGAGATTTTTTTATCATTTTTAGCTAGTCCAAATAGAAGATATTTTTTTTTCATATTCCAATATCCTATATTTATACCTTTTATATGATGTATTCTAGTGTCCAATTTAAATGTAACTCATTTATTATCAATGATCCACTATTAAATCTCAACAAATTAACAAAAATGTTCATAATTAAATCTGGTTATAAAGAGTGTTAGTTTATGTGAAATGTAGTTTATTGATAATTGATTTGGGCTCCCCAAGTGGGTCTTTCTTATCAAGAGCGCATTTATATAATTTTGAGGTTATAGGTAGATTACTTTCTGCATCCTTTGAGATTGTTGTAAATATTTGTTCACGAACCCGTCTTGAGCTAGTTTTACCAGTTGAGTTGTCAAAGTGAGACAATTATTAGTGTCGTGCCCTTTTGCCTAATGAAAGTCACACCACGATTTGGGGTGGTGACCGAGTATACTGTCAGTGGGAACAGGAAACCTCAGTTAGTCACCTGTGGGTCTTTCAGAATTTCTTTCTTTGATGTGGTGAAGTTGGGAACGAGAGTTCTTGTTCTTCTCACAAATCACATTTCTTCCCGACTAGGTCCTAAAGCCGCATATGATACGTAGCGACGCTCATCCCTTTGAAATGTTTAGACGGGTCATATCTCTTCTTGGAACATCTTCACGAGGTTGGGATTTTATGAGCAATCTTAAGCTCTTTTTTGCTTCATGGTCTCTTTCGCATTCATGTGTGTGGTAGCTCTTTAGCATACTTCCGTCATGGTTTCAATCCCGAACCAAAGATTCACTGAAAGGATTAGCCCGAAGTCCCTTTACAAAAGCTTCAACGAACATCTCCTCATTTGAAGGGTATATTTTTACCATTATCTAACAAAATTGGTTGAGAAAGCCACAAAGCGACTCTCCCTCTTTATGGTGTACATCAAACAAGTTAGCCAACTTTTGGGGCTTGACCTGGTTCATTGTGAATTGTTGGAGGAACAATTGAGAGAAGGTACGGAACGAGTCTATCATGCCATCAATAATTTTGTTGAACCATTGTAGGGTTGTTCTAGTGAGAGTGCCTACAAACATCTTGTAGCGGAAGATGTTAAAGCCGTCTGAGATTAACATTTGGGCTTCGAAAGCCTTAAGATGTGTTTCAAGATCCCCTAACCCTAAGTACGGAGCCATTTTTGGAACCATTAAGTGGGGCGGCACTTGCTCCGCCATGATTTTCTGAGTGAAAGGTTAGGGGTCAGCATTCACTCGTGGGAATCGAGAGGTTCCCAAATTCGTAACAATAGGTCGTGTTCTCAAGATTTGTTGCAGTTTTTTCATTGGCCTTTTGCAGCTCTTCATAAGCTTTCAAAGATTCCTCCATCTGATGACGTGCTTCCTCTACTTCTTCCCTTAGCCACTTTTGCTCAGTGTAAGCTCCTTTCCTTTCTATCTCTCGGTCCTCTGATCACTTTCTGAACTCTTTATTGCTCTATTGTAACTCGGTCATTGTCTCCAGAATTTGCTGAAGAGTTGGTGAGTCATCATTCTCTACAATAAGCATAGGTTGCCTTTTATTCCTCATCTTTAAATGTTTCTCAACGGGGTGTTTCACTCAAAGTTTCTCTCAAGGTTTTTCTTTCAAGGTTTCTCTCAAAATGGGAGTAGAAAAAATTTACGTACCCCATTGTGACACTTGCTAACAAAGTTGTTGTCGGTGCTTTAAAAATGGGCAAATGCAAGGCTCTCTGTTAAGAGCTGTTGAAAACAACTAAGCCGAATGTAGTTAAGAGGAAAAAAAAAGAGAAAGTTTCCTTCTTAATGTAAACCCTCCTATTATAAACCCTGAGTACTTTTGAGTGTTGGGAAAGTTGCAACTTATGTGTTTGATTAAGGGTACGAAACATAAGCCAGTTCTATTAACTATTTTCTTTCATATATTAGTTTGATTAACTCTTTTTACTCTCGTTATTACTTTATTCGAGTCCACAATTTTTCTAAATGCAAAAATATGTCAATTTTTTATCCATAAATAGTTAAATTGTTAAAAAACAAATATTAACTATTTTATAACTTTATTTTATGCATGATATAATTTACTAACATATAATGATAATTTAAAGAGATATATGGTTTCGTTTTTAAACAGAAATATTTTATTAATAGAAAGAGGAAATTGAGAAAAATTAATAACTAATAGGTAATAAAAACTAAATGTCACTTTTATAAATTTTATGGTTTAATGAGTTTTGTATTTTTAAATATTTTGGTATTAGCATTAAAAGCAGAAAATTTATGTCTCTATTTTAACTTTTTTGATGTTTTACTTAAGTTGGTTGAATTAAAGTGAAGTACTTTAGATGTTATCTTGATTTTGTGAAGGTATTTTTAGGGCCAACTATGTGGATAGTTTTTTTTTTTTTTTTTTTTTTTAATTTTTTTGGTGTTCAACATACTTTATGTTGAAGTCATGATTATTGTCATTTTTGTTATAAAATGTGATTAGTGGAAAGATTTTAAAAAACTTTGGTTAGAATGTGACTATTCTTTACTTTGTCAAGCTTTTGGTTCAATATCATTTATTAGATTCTTAAGATAGATATACATATTTGTGATAATATGAATTTCATGTCTTTATGAAGAATAATAATTATGCTGATTTGACTAATTTAGGTGTAAAAAATATGGTTGAGTTTGCTTGGTATTTTATTTAACTTAATTGTATTATGTTGAATTTTTTTCATAATAAGTTTCAACTTCTTTATTTCATTTCGTATGTTGAAAACTTTTTTTCTATGGTTTAGTATGAACTTTCATTTCTTTTGTTATTTATTTTTTTATTTTTTTAATAATACTTTTTAATATGATGATAGATGATTGATAAGTTGTGAAAAATCAGTTCAACTAAAATATCATATTCCATTATAATATTTAACAAGAGTTTTTCTACTAAAAGAAAGTTCTCATAACTATCTCAACTTTTTTTTTTCACTTTTGAGTGACACTCTTAGTTCATATTTCATATTTCACAATTAAGTTTTAATTTATTTTACTTTTTTACTTTTATCATTTTAACAGTAAATCAGCGATCCATGCCCATTAATACTATTCCACAGAATTTGGTGTAGTTCATAATACTACAGATCCAAACTAAAAAAAAAATCTAATTCAAACCCAATCTCACCGTGTAACTCAATCTGTGGACGAATTTCTACCTATGTTCATATGTTGTTTTAGACACCATAACTCTCCATCTCCTTCTTGAGTTTTCCAAGAATGATCAATAATTGGCCTCAATAATAAGCTTTTGACTTGTACTTACCAAACAAGATGTGAACACAAGAATTCTGGCAAAGTGGCAACCTATTAACGTTGTTTTTATCAGTGACATTCACAGAGAAAGCAACAAAGTTCATGTTTTCAGTTTATTCTTTTATGGCATTGTGTTTTGTTTGGTCATGAATTAGTGGGTTCTGGTCAATGTTCGTGTAGACTCTCACAAAGTCCCACTCAGTGTAGCGTCTCGAGTTGGATGAAATCAAAGTCCCGTGAATAAAAAATATTTATTTTTATCCTCAATTATATACATATATAATGTTTATACTTATTTAAAATATTGACTAAATAATTAAAGAAACAATACAATTAAAATAAAAAAATATGATATTATCAAAAATTTAATATACACATATTCTTTTATTAAAAATTGAGTTTAAATTTAATTTATTTTCACAAAATCCACTTACTGAAATCTTCAACATTTTCTCTTATTACTAAATAAGAATAAAAAAAATTGTAATTACATAAAATTTTAAAATTAAATGCCTAATAAACTCAAATGATCTTAATAATTTAAAACAAAGACAGATATAAAATAATATATATATATATATATATATATATATAATTTTTTTATCTTTATCTCAATTTGTAAAATTAAGTATTACTTATATTTATGTTTGATTGATATTTAGTAATTAAAAAACTAATCTCATATTATGTAGTTTTTCCGCTTATTCAACGGACAAAGTGGAAACAGTTATTCTAATTGAAAGTCTTAATATAGAGTATAAGTAAATAACCGATTTCCTATATGAATTGTTTCACACGGAAGAGATTGGAACATTTCATTGTCACTGATTTTGGATAAAGATGTGTGTGGGTTCCTTGTCACTTTCTTTGTCTCAGTATCATATTTTATTTAATGGGACCACTGAAATAATAATGAGTAAGCTTTAAATAAAAAGTTTTGGCGACATAATTATTTTGATTATGAATGAGATGAAATATAGAAGGAAATAATTTGAACGTATGGAATAAAATCTTAATATTTCATTATGTTATGACATAATGAAACAAAAATTTTAAACGTAAATATATTTTTAATTTTAAAAACGCATCGGATCTATAAAAAACTCTCTTTCATTTCATTCTTCTAAAATTTAAAATTATTAATTTTAGTTTCTGTAAAATTAACAAATTTTATAGTTTTGGATGGTGTAATTTTTTTTCTTTATTTTTAATCCTTTAAATATGAACTCACAATTTTCTGTCTCCTAATAAATCTCACTTATAAATAATAAACAATAATTTCACTTTTTCACTAAGCATAAAAATAATTTCAACAAGTTCTCCTCCAAAAATAAAAATGTTTAAGAATAATATCATTAAAAAAAAAACTCATCAACATTATTTTCGAAACATAGGTTCAAGAATATATTCCTAAGTTTTTTCCATATACAATTTTCACTAATTTTTATTTTAAGAAAGACAAATTTAAATCTAACTTAACTTTATAAAATAGATAATGTCTCTATATAGATTCTTTTTAACATTTATATTTAAAAGGTTTCAAAAATGGTATGTTCTATAATTGACGATGATATTTTTTTCTCAATTAAAAAACTACGAAATAAATGTTTTTATACAGATGAACTAAAAAAATTCTATTGTTAAATTGGAAAATATATTTAAACTTCAAACTTGAACTAAACTATGATAATTATATTGTTTGCACATACTTCTTTTTTTTTTACATTATTGAGAGTAGTCTAAATCGAACCTTATTTTGAATCATTATTAGTTCTCGTTATAATATTAAAAATAATCTCTTTCATATTAACTATATAAAAGTTTTTGCATAGATTATAAAAAGATTTTCACGTCGATTTAAAAAATAGTATCTCGGTTATCTTTATAATTGATTTAAAAAGTTTATATTTTTTAAATTTAGTTGTTATACTAACCTATTTAAAATGATTTCTTCTAAAAACTATGTGATTTAAAAATAATGATTTCTGAAATAGGGTTAAGTAAAAATAATTGACAAAGAAATGTCTTGTAATGGAACTTGGTTATATTAAAGTTAGTTTTAATATGTTTCAAATTCTTCACATCCCATAGTAATAATCACTTTCCAATAAGTGTTCATATGTGATGATAATTAAACACAATTCTTTGGTATTGTTCGTATATAGTGTAAACACATAATACCAAGTGGGTTGACCTATGAATTCATGCATTGGTTTTTAAGTATATAAGACCACTAATTTCTTTTCTATGGTCCTTGTTGCTTGTTCAAATAAAACACTCATGCACGTACGCGGTTGTTGAGTGTGATTCTATTTGTAATTTTTCTTTCCCATTACGTGTTTGTCTTTTCCTCTTTCTCTCTTTTCTTTTTAAATAATATTATTATTTTTTATCTCATTATGAAGAAGAAGAAACACAAACCAATTATTTACAATGCCAAAATCATGTTTACACAGGTTCTTCATTTCTTTCCTAGTTACAATGTCTAATCTTGTTTACTCTAGTTTCTTCATTTCTTTGCTAATTACTTCAACAAATCTCCTGCATTCTGGCCTTAATCTAGATCATTTGGGGTGCACAAGGGTACTTTGGTTTGATTTTTAGAAAAGAAAAAAAAATTCAAACTAAATACATCAATAATATCTTGTTATACTTTTTTTATTTGAAGATCTAATCTAAATCCAATTAATCTTTTTAACTAACTTCTTTAATTTTTTTAATGTATAGTAATATGATTTTCTCATATGTTAAAATCTAAATCATTTATTTTGTAAAAAAAATTAATATTAATTGAGTGAAAGGTGATCATATGGTTGTATTTCTAAAAATTGAGAGACCTGATTGTATTTTTATTAATAAGGAAACGGAATTGAATAAAATAAATATTAGAATTAAATATTTAAATAAGCTTTTGAACATTGGGCATTTTCAAATTTAGTTTTAATTCAATAATTAGAAAAAAATACTGAAAAATCTACTTTCAATGATAACAATCATATCATATGCTTAATGAGTTATACTGGTCCTTGAAAATTATATTTACCAAATCATAAATAATAGATCATAGACTTTAATGATAAAACAATTCAGTTATAAATTGTTTAAAACATGTGATAACACTTATAAAATAATGGAACATTTAAAAAAGAATATATGGCCCGGATGTTTTTTCTTTCCATCTCCTTATGGGTCATTTCTTCGTGCAATCCCATGATTTCAATCTTCACGGCATAGAGTAATGAATGACTATTGTGCCCTCGTTACATACATTTTTAGATTGTGTACTTTAGAATTTTTTTATTTTTTATATTATACTGCATTCCTCATACAATCTATAATGTATTTTCAATAAAGAAATACATTTTCGAATTTGTATTCCAGGAAATTTTCAGAGTATCGAGTCCGGAATAAACATGCACAGCAAAAAGAACAAAAAAAGTTACAAAAATTATATTTCATTAAGGGCAAAGTGATGATTTAACCACTCTATTGGGGTGAAGGTTAAAATCATGGGGTGCAGGTTAAAATCATGGGGTGCAGGAAGAAATGTCCTTCCTTAAGGGCTCTGATTGAAACAAGGAAATTGCTAAATGGGAGTTCTATTTGCACTCCCCTTATTTCTAGTATACCACTTTATAGGATTAATAGTGAATTTGGTTTTTGAAAGATGCTATGAATTTAGTCTTTGAAAGAATAAAAAAATTATTCGATTCATGAATCTGTAAAATAATCAAATCGATTTATAATGCTATATAAACACTCCATGAATACATGACAATCATGGCCTTTTATCTTAGACATCTTCCCCTTCTCTACATCAACACACCTAGCCAAGTTCGAAGAATAACTATTAGGCATTCTAAGTTCTTTGATCCAACGACAAACTAATTTTGCTTCCTCTGTAGTTAAAGTGTAATTTACTTTTGGCTTTAACATCTTCCCATTAGTATGTAACTTTAACTCCAAATTTGGCCGTCTACAATACAACGCTATGTCTTTCCTTGCTTTATCATTGTCTTTTGTCTTACCTTTGCCATCCATAATAATGTTGAGGATTTGTCAAAGAAATTTTTCTCTATATGCATTAAATCAAGATTGTGTCTCAACATGTTATCTTTCCAATATGGAAGATCTCAAAAGATACTTCTTTTTGTCCAATTATACCATTTTCCATATCCTGATAACTTTCTTACATAAGGGTTATCAATGACTTTAGGTAGATCCTTAATTACATGCCAAATCTGCTCGGATGTCAACATAGATGGCGACCCACCCATTTCAACTTTTTCCTTTTTGAAAGCATTTTTGTTCCTCCTAAATGTATGATCATTGGGCAAGAATCTACAATGTGAGTCAAACCAACTATTTTTTCCTCCATAGTATAATCTAAAGGCCTTTGTATCGTCCATGTAATATGGGCATGCCAATTTTCCTTGAGTCCCCCAACCTGATAACATACCATATGCAGGAAAATCATTAATAGTCCACATCAAAGTTTCCCTCATCATAAAATTTTTCTTCCTTTATCATATGTTTCAACACCACTCCACAACTTTTTCAAATCATCAATCAAAGGTTCTAAATAAACATCAATACCTGTCTTTGGATTACGTGGTCCAAGAATGAGACAACTTAAAAACATATAAGATCTAGACATGAGCATTTCAGGAGGAAGATTGTATGGGGTCACAATTATAGGCCAACAAGAATAAGGCTTGGAAGATGTTTGAATAAATTGGTTAAATCCATCAGAGCATAAACCAAGTCGTACATTACGAGGTTCAGCGGCAAAATCTAGATGTACTTTGTCAAAGTACTTCTAGGCTTCACCGTCACATGGATGACGTAATACACATGAATCTCTTATATTCTCATAGTGCCATGTCATTTGATCTGCAGTTTGTATAGATGCAAACAACCTCTTTAACCTTGCAATTATAGGCAAATAGAACATTGTCTTCATTGTGATTAGTTTGTTTTTATTTCTTCCAAGTTTTTGGGGTGGTACCTTGGCTTATGACAAAATTTGCGTTGTAGTAGGCCTTCATCATTTTTTCCATATTCATTGTCATAAAAAAGCATGCAACCTTTCACACAACAATCAATCCTCTTAACTTCTAATCCCAACTTTGACACTAACCTCTTAGCATCAAAATAATTTTTTGGCAATTTCTCCTTGTGGGTGTTATATCCAAAAAGAGTTTTGAAACGAAATCCAAACATTGATCAGGCACATTCCAATTAGACTTGCTAGCTAACAATCGCGCACACACTGATAATTTTGAATCTGTTACCCCTTTAAATAAAGGCTTATTAGCCTCTAACAACAAATTATAAAACCTTTGATCTTCTTCATTTGGATGTTCATGCTCATCCATGTTATGTAAATATGATGATTCAAATATTTCATGTTGTCTAAGAGCATCAAACACCATCTCATTCATTGCCATAAAATGCTCACATTCAACCACATTTAAACCACTACTTGACTCACACAATTATCATTAACATGTGGTTATTCTTCTCTATGATCAATCCAAACATAGTAGTTAGGCGTAAAACCATTTTTGTAAAGATGAAGCTTAACCATTTCAATTGGAAAAATATGTGTAGAATGAAATTTATTGCATGGACATCTAGTTTGCCTTTCATCCAAGTAAGATTGTTGTTCACAGGCTTTAATGGCAAACTGTTCAATCCCATTTACAAAACTTTCTTTCAAACCTCGTCTAACACTATAGCATCTATCGTATATCCAATCCTGATTGATATGAAACCACTCCATTTTCTGTGTATTCAAAACATAGAGCTTAGTTTAAAATCTCTAAATGGTTATATTAACAAACCCTACTAAAGGTACTACTTACCAAAAATTTTTAGTAGAATATATTCAATGCTTCTAAATATTCTATAACATTTTTCCTATACTTATATAACTAAATAGTATAATATTATATATAATATTTTCTAAATATTCTATAATGTTTCTGCACAAAAATCCACAACAAAAAATGAAGATGGATGGGATTGGGATTATAGTGGAAGCAAACAAAATACATAACTTATAATAAAACAACAAAAATATAAGCAATATAGAAAACTAATAAATATACACTACCATGAGATGGAGTATAGCAAGATAACCACACTATTATGAAAACTTTTACACTTTCTATAATGTATAATATATGCATATAAATTTTCAAAATAATAAAAATTACTCATATTAACAACATTCCTAATTAACAATAAAATGTCATAGGTATCAAACAAAACACACAAGTAAACACCAATAGAAGTCAAACACACGTTTCCTAGATAAGAATTATTGGTCATTATCGACTAAATTAAAGTCTTCTTTATTATTTTAACTACTATTACATCTATAGATTTCAGTTTCCCAAAAATAGCCATCTAGACATGTCCTATGACATCTACTATTTGTCTGCTACAACGGCTACACAATTATAGCGCTATTTATAAAAATAAAAGTAAATTTTTATATTTATAAAATACTCCAATTTTAAATTAAAAGAACTATTAAAAGATCTTCGTGATTTCTCTTGGTTGAATTGTAGCATTAAAAAAGAGTAGCATTCCAAAACAAAAAAAATGAGGAGCATGTCTCTTGGTTAAAGTACAACATTAAAAAAGAGGAGCATTCTAGAACTATGTAGATTTCAAATTGATATGCTACAACAGTTATACTATTATAATGCTATTTATAAAAGTAAAAATAAATTTTTATTTTTATAAAATACTCAAATTTTAAATTAAAAGAATTATAGAAAGGATTTCATGATTTCTCTTGGTTGAAGTGTAATATTAAAAAAGATGAGTATTCTAAAACCAACAAGAATAGGAGCATTACTCTTAGTTGAAGTACAACATTAAAAAAAAGACCATTCCAAAATCATGTAGACTTGGGATTGAAAGTTTACATTGACTTTAGGTTCTTGATGGTTGGTACAAGACCAACAAAACCAAAAAAAGTGTGCATAATTGGTAAATACAACAATAAAACAATTTATTTTTCACAACTTATGCTATATATGCGTGCCCCGCCCAACCCCTATCGTTATTAACCCCTAACTCCCTAAGACATTGGAGATGGAGGAGTGGGAAAATAGAATCACAGTTCTGAATTGAAAGAGTTATTATGTAGACAAAAACAAAAAATTAAGATGGATGAGACTGGGATTATAGTGAAAGCAAACAAAATACATAACTTATAATAAAACACCAAAAATATAAGTAATATACAAAACTAATAAATAATTACTACAGTGAGATGGAGTATAGTAAGATAACCACACTATTATGAAAAAACATACAAATTTTCAAATTAATAAAAATTACTCAAATTAATAACATTCATAATTAATAATAAAATGTCATAGGTATCAACCAAAACACACAAGTAAACATCAATAGAAGTCGAACACACATTTTCTAACAATTATTGGTAATCATCAATTAAATTAAACTCTTCTTTATTATTTTAATTACTATTACCTCCATAGATTTCAACTTTGGATATTATAATCCCAAAAATAGCGGTCTAGACATGACCCACTATTTGTTTGCTACAATGGCTACACTATTATTATAGCGCTATTTATAAAAATAAAAATACATTTTTATATTTATAAAATACTCCAATTTTAAATTAAAAGAATTACTAAAAGATCTTCATGATTTCTCTTGGTTAAAGTGTAGCATTAAAAAACATTAGCATTCCAAAACCAAAAAAATAGGAGTATTTCTCTTGGTTAGAGTACACCATTAAAAAAAAAGGAGCATTCTAGGACCATATAGATCTGAAATTGATCTACTACAACAGCTACGCTATTATAATCTATTTATAAAAATAAAAATAAATTTTTATTTTAATAAAATACTCAAATTTTAAATTAAAAGAATTATAGAAGTGTAACATTAAAAAAGAAGAGTATTCTAGAACCAACAAAAATAGGAGCACTAATCTTGGTTGAAATGCAACATTAAAAAAAAAAAGACCATTCTAGAACTATGTGAACTTGGGATTGAAAGTTTACATTATTGTTGGTTATGACCCTTGACTTTAAGTTCTTGATATTTGATACGGGACCAACAAAACCAAAAAAAGGTGTGCATAATTGGTAAATACAACAATAAAAAAATTCATTTTTCACAACTTATGCCATATATGCGTGCCCCGCCCAACCTTGTCATTATTAACCCCTAACCCCCTAAGACATTGCAGATGGAAGAGTTAGAAAATAAAATCATAGTTCTGAATTGAAAAAATTATGTACTAAAGAGAAAAACATTATATATCTTCAATTATGTACGAAAAAGAAAAACATTATCTTCCAGTAAGATGAAATGTCGTGTTGAAGCTTTTATAACATAACTTTGAAAGGATTTACAAAGAACATAAAAAACTACAACTAAATATTTTCAAATCTCGTCTTATGCATCAAATCTAAATTACCCCACAAAATATCATGTGCGTCTTAGGCAAACAATTGAACAATTCACCAAAGCAAGTAATTACATGAAGAAATACCAGAAGAAATACCAGAGTAAGAATTTCACCCACTAATAAAGATATACCATTAAATGTCTTTGAAATGTCACGGTCTTTACAAAGTAATATAACCAAAAATCTTGATTCACCACAATAACATAGACATCGTGCCAAAATTGAAAAGCTTATTCGTCAAAGAAACAAAATTATTGCCAAACACAACAATAACATATCAGCCATCAGGAAATAGAAGAGACCAGCCAGATTCACTACCATACTAATATCTTTTTCTCAAAAAGTTCTTTAATAGAGAAATAACTAGTAAAGGGAGAAGAAAATGAAGGAAGATATAGCGGAAGGAACTATGAGAGTGTGGCGGCGATGGACAGTGGCACAACAGTTGTGGTCAGCCAGGCTAGGCGACGAAAACCAAGATTTGGTTAGGGCAGTGACGACGGTGCTTGCGAGAGCAACCAGTGTGTTTAGGTCTAGCAGTGAAGGCAATGACTATTTGGGCTGAGAAAGTGACGGCAGGGACCAAGGTTTGGTCGGATTAGCCGTTGCAATGCTTGATGGTGGTCCAGGTGGTCAATTTGGGATGGTGAGGGTTTTGGAAGCAATAGGTTTGGAGGAAAGTTTTTGAGAGAGTGGGTTTTGTGTTATGAGTGGAAATGTAGGAAGAGTGGAATAAAATATTCATAAGTGAAAAAAGAAAATCAAATCCATAGTAGGTTTGGAGGGAAGGTTTGAAGGGAGTGGGTTTCGTGTTATGAGTGGAAATGTAGAAAGAGTGGAATAAAATATTCATAAGTAAGAAAAAGAAAATCAAATCCGTTATTACCTTTACATACGAAAAAAATTGGTATGTAATTTGTTTTTATATATGGAATTAAATCTGTATGTAAATGTTCGTATTTAAAGTATATTTTACATACAGATTGATATTTGTAGATAATATTTCATATATAATGTCTATTTTACATACAGTATTACATCCGTTTATAATAATATGTAATATTACGTATGTAATTTGCATTTTTTTTGTAGTGATAATTTATATAATATTGTTTTCATAATACCAGATTGTTTTCTCATTTAGACAAGATCCTCCCTACTTCAATCTCAGATGGAAGCACTCAATTTGTCTTAATAAAACTTATTATATACAAATTATATAATACTCTTAACTATAAAAAGCTAAAGATTTTTTTGAAAAAATTTATTTTCATAAATTAAATTTCTATCTCAACCAAACAACAACAAATCAAGCTTTCATAATTCATCTCATAAATCACATTATCATTAATACTGATTACCGTTAATCAATATGATCAATTTAGATAAATTTTTATTTTAAACTAATATAAAAGAAATATAAAATTAGTTTTCCTTACCTAACATTTAAAAAAATATGCAATTAGCTTTCCTTACATAACATTTTTTTTTTAAACATGCAATTAGTTTTCCTTACCTAACATTTTAAAAGAAAACATGCAATTAGGTTCCCTTACCTAATATTTTAAAAAAACATGAAATTAGTTTCTCTCACCTATATAAAGCAGAGACATTCAAAAGAATTTCAAAAACCTAAAATCACATACAAACTAACTCTGTTCAAAAATATGATTGGAAACTCTTTTTCTACTTGACACCAAAAATCTAAAGATGACGGGTCAATTAAGGAGAAGAAAAACTTTTGAAAGAAAAAGAGTTGATGGTTTTTATAAAAATACAAGAGAGATGGTGATTGTCATTATAAAACAAAAAATGGAATAATTATTTTTGTATTTTTATGGAGTTTTCTCTTTTTTAAACAAAATTATTTAGTTGTCATTTATTTATCTCTGTAACTAAATTTTAAGTTAGTTTTTTTTTATTTTAAAAACTATTTTATATGATATTATGTATTAAAAAAATATTTATTTTTTATTTTAAAAACTATTTTCTATGTTATTATATAATAATTATAAGCTTTTTTTAATTAAGGAATATCAATGTTGCCCACAAAAGAATATTATCTTCTTCTTGATTACTTTTGACAGGCATACATGATTTAGGTATATAACAAATATATACATTTTTTTATTTTTGAAGGTTGTAGCGCAGAAGTGTGTTAATAAACAAATACAAATGTTATATTATTAAAAAAATATATGATATTTTTTATTGATGGTCAATAGAATTTCAAATGCCGATTGAATACTTTATAAAATATCAATATGATCTGCTTCTCCTCCTAGGCACTTTTTAATTAATTTTTCCTTTATTAATTTTAAACATTTGTTAATTTTATTATTCACATAACATAAATTATGTACATTTGGTTTAAAAAAGATATTGGAAATAAATGTAATGTTGGTATTGAAACTTCGCTATAAATATATGGATTATCTTATGACCCTAGTTTTACGGTTGTTCATCTAAGCTTATGAAGCTGTAAAAGCTAAAGGAAGGAAGGAAAGGATAATAAAATAGTGTGAAGGAGCGTTAGATGAGTTGATGTATGTGGATTGTTATTTGTTAAATGGGACTGGGATTTAATTATTTTAAGTTGTTATATTAGTTGTTGTTGTTTTAGAAGGGATAATGTGAAAAAAAAAAAAAAATTAGAAGTGGAGTGTGTGGCTATCGATGCTGCTTTATGTAATTGTTGGCCTCATTTTCGTGTTTTTATTTATGTGAGTTTGTTGTGGTGAGTTTGTTTATTCATAGAACAATTGTTTCTCATTTTTTATTTTATATTACTTATATCACAATTGAAAAGTATATAATGGTAGTGTGAGAGTTTTTGAAATTCTTTTATTGCCTTTGATATTTTATTTTATTCGCTCAATGTTATGTTGACACTATGGTTATTAAAATCCTGAATTAAAAAACATAAACTAGTAAGTGTTTTTATTCCTATATTCTACATTTAGATGGCCATTAACAAATAATTAAATACAAATATTTATAGCTATGTATAAATTATAACTATTAGAAAATTTACCAAACAATAATATTTATAATGATGTACACGAACTTCTTTTCTTTTTTTATTACAATTTTCAAGTTCTCTTGTCTTTCATACTCCAATTTTTTTATACGAATTATTATATTAGAAACCAATATATATAATACATGAGTTAACAATATTCTTATTGACCAATTCATTAAAAGTTATAATATCATTAAAAGTCAATGGAATATGGTCCCCAATATCAACCGTTGGATTCAATTAAACTGTATATAAATAGGATAGGATCATAAAACAAAAATAGAAGTGGATTTAACTTTATTTGAAGTTAAAATCAATATATGCAGGAAACCATGTACAATTATCCAGCTTTGAATGATTAGAGTTATCAAATGGCATCATATACAAGATCTGTATGCTACATTCTTTGCTAAAAAATACGAGGGACAAAAATAAAAACAAGTTGGAAAAAAGATACAATAGCCAAACTAAAAGGGTGGGGGAAATGATATAATAGTCAACTAATAAGAAACGACGCATTATTTGCATCTTTAACTATATCCTAAAGTACACAATTATTGTTTAATATATAAATTCGATTTTTTTTTTTTGATGAATACAATATATATTATTGTTTCATATTTATTATACATATCATTGTTATTATTTTTAATATTAATTTTAATTTTTTCTATTTTTAACAAATTGAATTCATATAATAAATATATTGTATTATCAAAATAAATCCCATGTCTTTCATGGGTAAAAGTAGCTTCAAGTGAGATTGCTTCTTTGTTACTTCCCAAAGGAAAAATAACACATTCTAGCTTTTGCATACACGGTTAATAAATAAGGAATTAACCTGCAATTTGATTATATGGGATGAAGTACTGATGATGAATATATTATGCTTTGAACCATTTGATAGAACCTTGAGAGATATTTTGAAATTTAAAAATGAAAAAATAGTTAAAGACCATTTGATAGTAAAGTTTTTTGTTCTGGGGGGTGATTTTAGGCAAATATTGTATGTTGTAAAGAAATGATGCATATATGATGTGGTGAAGTCAACAATAAACTATTATGATCTATGAAAAAATTGCAAAGTTTTAAAACTTTCACATAACATAAGATTAAATATTGTCACATGTACTAAAAATGCCACATATATAAAATAATTTGTTGATTGAATACTAAAACTTGGGGATAGAGATATGAATTTAAATGAAAATGGTGACGACATTGTCCATATACCACAAGATCTCTTAGTTGAAAATACTGACTCACCTTTATTGTCATTGGTTCAATTTGTGTATCCTAATAAAAAAAACTTTGTTAAATATGATGTCTCTATCATTGTTTTATGATGAAACAATACTTTGTTCTATAATTGAATCTATAGAAGAAGTTCATGATTTTATTTTATCTTTAATAGATGGTGAAGAACAAGCATATATGAGTTCTGACACACTTAGCCAATTGGATGAAGACCAAAAAAATCAAGATCAACGGTTTACATCTGAATTCTTAAATGATATTAAATGTTGAATTAAGTTGAAAGTGGGTGTACCTATTTTTGCTTTTGAGTAATATTGATCAAGAAAATAGTCTTTGTAATGAGATAAGGTTGCAAGTTAATGATATGGCCAAAAATGTTACTTTTGCAACTATCATCATGGGAAAAAAAAACATTGGCGAAAAGATATTTATTCCAAGAATGAACTTAATACCTTTTGATTCGGGATTTCCATTTCAAAATTCAAAAGAGGAAAATTTCTAATATCTATATGTTTTGCAATGATAATCAATAAGAGTCAAGGTCAATCACTTTCAAAAGTTGGTTTGTATCTTTTGCATCTAGGTTTCACACACAATCAACTTTATATTGTTGTTTCTAGAGTGAAAAAAAAAAAAAAAGGATTGGAAATATTTATTTTGGATGGAAATGGAATATGTAAAAAATACAACTAAAAGTTATGCGTATAAAGAAATATTTCAAAATATTTAAAAATAAAAGACATATAAGGTATAACTATTGCTCTAATTGTAGTATAATTTATTTATTTATTTATTTGCTTCTCTAAGCTAATTTCCTAAATTCTTATTAAAGAAGATGCATATTGATAATGTTCAAAGGAGAATACTTGTTCAAGCTTCTAGACTAAGGACTTCGGTATAATTATAGCACCAATAGTGTTGTGTAGATGCACTTATACCACCAATGATGTTGTGTAAATGACATTGGTATTCAACATCTCGATAATAAACATTGGTATTTTTGAATCAATTTGATTTTAAAAGATAAAAGCAACAATTACTTTCAATAGTATGAAATAAATAATCATCTATCATGTTTTATATATAATTATCATTCTTTATAGGTAATTGTTGTCTTTCATTTATTATGTCGTCAACACAAATTTGTTGCTCATGTTATGGAAATCAAAAATCATGTTTCTGTATTGATAAGGAGAACAATATTAAATATGGATTGAACACCACCAACTTTGGTGTCAACACGTTGGATCATGAAGAAAGAATTCAAAAAACAACAATATGGTGGTAATTCAGGATATTGTATATTTATCTGAATCTGAATCATGAATCTCATTATTCATTACATTAGATCAGATAACAATTTTGTTATCAAAATATTTGTTCCTTAGGTCAAACTTTTTGTTTAATCCATCGCATAACCTCTGTCATTATGACACACATAATCAATTCAAAACAAATCCTAACTTTTCTTAGCAATTACCTTCTTGAAGTTAGAAATATCTCCTATGTAGTTTCATCAGTCTCTACTCATATTCATGTTAGTTTATATATAATTGAACTACAAATATCTTCTCTTCATTTTAAAAGTTTGTGTTTCTTAATTTCATCGCACGTAGATGAGATCTTTAATATAAGTACTTTTTTTTTCAAGATTAACATATCTTTTAATTTAACTCATAATGTAGACATTGATAAAATCTATATGGTCTTTTATTACCATGAATGGTACAATACACCACTAATTTCAGAAAAAAAAAAAAGTGTTATATGTTTGTGTCTTAATAGGCCAATAGCTTTATTTTGTAAAATGGTCTGATATTACTTGTAAGGAATCTTGGTCAGAGTCTTGATTCAATTAATAATGTTATTTTCTTTACATTTGCATATCTTGTCTTATATAGCCTATATATAGAGACTTTGTTTCTCATCTTTTATAGGATCAAAGTAGCTTCTCAAGGAAAGAAGGCAATCTCATATTCTCCTTATTGCAAGCCCTTGTGTTTATTTCTGGTAAGGTTCTATCCTATTGAAGTACACATATGAAAGTTTTTCAAATTAAAAGAAAAAATGACATTATTTTATTCATATAGTTTATAGAGTCTTATCTGTATTTGTAGCTGTGTCTATTGTTTGGTGTTCTCTTGATGACAACAATGTTAAGAATGTATGCAACATGTTAATAACTGCAAGCAGTGAAAGGAAATCTTGGCTACATGGACTATGATTTTGATTATGCATTTGACTACATGTAAATGAATTGTTATAATGAGTTAGAAAGAAACAATTGTGAACATAAAAATTGTTGGTGCAATGATTGCAGTAACAAGTGGATGAATTCATACCTATTATACATTTCTTATGAGTTTTAATTTTAATTCTTCTATTTTTAGCAAATGAATTTAATAAAGTAATATATTGAATTTTAAAAATAAATCTAGTGCCTTGCACGGGTAAAGTCCTAGCATGTAACATTTGCTAGTTTGATAGAATAACATTATTATGTACATAACTAATATAAAACATAGGATGTTAATAAGCGTTGGATATTTTTTCAGCTAGGTTTTAGGGAAAAAGAAGTGAAGGAATTGAGTATATTATTGTATAGGGTGAAAATAATCTTGTACTGATTTATCTTTAAGATTTTAAATCACAAATGATTTAAAGCTTATGAATGAATCTCTCACTCTTAATCCATATGAATTATAAACTTGCAGCAAAACTAGAATGAAAACGTGAAGATGAAATGAAAAAAAAAAGGTTGGAGAAACTAGAAACTTTGCCTTAGTAAACTCCAAAGCAATTAATTAATAATTATATGGTTGTAAATAATTTAGTCCCATAGATAAAATTAGTCTCTTCTTTGAACTATCTTAAGAATGAAAATATATAAATATCTCTTGATAAGGTTAGGGATGGAAAGTCTAATGGGTTTGTGTGATGGAAAATCAATATCATAGGAATAACCATAAATGGAGATGTGGTAACACTAGACAATATCTTTAACACAACTTTAGTGTAACGTAATCTAAATTGAAGGGAATAAGATTCTAATCTATTTGTGTTCTTGTTAAGATGACACTCAAATCACATGGCACAACTCTAGTTCAAATTACATGACACTAAAGTTGTGTAAAAATAGATCGTCTAGTCCATTTTGTTTAAAACTAGACATTCTATTTTGTTTGTCTACATCAGATGATTTAGTGTACACAAACACACTAGACCGACTAGTGTACATAAATACTAGATCATTTACTACATACAAACAAATTATGTCATATAATGTAATAAAACAAATTAAAGGGTATAGTGTTCATAAACAGACTATATGATCTAGTATAAACAAAATGATTAAACAATCTAGTATACACAAACAAGCTAATAGACAAGACGATTTAGTATACATAAACAGACTAGACGATCTAATGTAAACTAACAGACTAGACGATCTAGTTAAACTAACAGAGTAGACGGTTTAATATAAACAAAAAGACTAGAAGGTCTAGTGTAAACTAACAAAGTAAACGGTCTAATGTAAACAAATAGAGCAAACAATTTAGTGCAAATAACAGACTAGATGATATAGTGTACAAAATAGACAAGACACTCTAGTGTACACAAACAAACTAAACACTCTAGTACACACAAACATACTAGATGGTCTAATGTACACAAACAAACTACACCGTCTAGTGCACACAAACAAATTAGACAATTTAGTACAAATAAATAGACTAGATGATTTAATATACACAAACAGACTAGTGTACACAAATAAGCTAGACGATCCAATATACACAAATACATTTGACGATTTAGTTTTATGTGCACAAATAAGTTGTTTTAACACTTTAGACATTCTTGTGTACAAAAATAGACTAGACGATCTATCAGGCAATGTGTTTCAATATTTCCCGTAGTGTTCTTTATTGCTTCAATTTCATTTATTGAACTTCATTTTAGCCTTATTAATTGATTTTGAATCAAAGTCCTTAATCAATGTTCAAAATAAATGCAAGTTTGAAAAGTTTTTAAAACTATGCTATGAAAATATTTTCTAATATAGAAGTTTTTGATATGAATCAGTTTACAAGATATTATGAATCTATTTGAGTTTTTTCTGTAAACAAATTTCAATCAGAGTCGAAGTATAGAAATAAGTTCAGATCAAATGTTTTCTTTTTGAACGTCTATTGCAATGAAGATGAATTTTCTTTGAAACAAATTTTCTTTGAAACAATCAGTGCAACATCAAACCATGTAGTTTTCAAGTCCAACACACTTCAAAATGTTATATTGATGAAAATGAAGAACATGAATAAACACTAATATTCATAGAAAAACAGAGTATAACAGGACTTTATATTTCATGTGACACGAGCAAACTTATCAAAATAAAAAAAAAAAGTTTAACATAGACTCTAAACTTAAACTCCTAAACTTAGAGTATTTCTCACCATTTTTGGCATGATTACTAAAAGGTTTTTATAAAGAAAACATCGTTACTAAATTTTGGAGGTTGTTGTTTCAAAATCACAAACAAGTTTAAAACCAAACTATACATGCTTGTGCAAGAAGATAGTGTGAGCAGTCCTCACTTATTGAATAATTGCATTGACAGAGAGAGCAATATAAACTATTCTAAAAATATGTTCCGAAAACATATTCTGGATTCATAAATCCATAATTCAAATAATCTACTCTTCCCTCCTATTCCATAAACCAAATTTTAGAATTCTTCTGGATTTCCCTTTCTGGAATATAATAAAAGAACTACAAAGTGAGAACAACAATCTATATCTAAAAATAGTAACAAGGACCATTAGAAAATTGTCAGAAACTGTTGAACATTAGACGGTCCAAAGTTCCTTTAGAGGATCAAATCATTTGATAAAGTTTTGATGATAACAAAACTCAAGTATATATTTATATTTTGATGACTTATATATATTGCGTAATTAACATTATTATTATTATTAAAGCAGGATACACATGGTCTATAAGAGATAAGTTTTCTTACTATTTACTTTTATGTGTTATTGATTTGATTTAAATTGATTTTATATCATATTGTGCTCTAACGTTCAAATCTGTTCATAATAGAAATTATTCAAATTATTGATGAGTATCTCCAATATAATTTCTCTATGTTATTTTAAATTAATTATTTCTGATACAGAATTAATCAAGTTTAATGCAGTTTAAAATATTAGAGAAATATTTTCAGTTTGAGCGCCATACATCAGAAAGTCAAGATTGCTCTGTTCAAGCATCCCAATGGCTAGTTCCTAAAAAGTTACATATAAAGGAGTAAGTTCAAGTTGAAGGATATACAACAAGAAAAAACAAAAAGAGAAATACATCATATAATACATTGAAGAAAATATATGAGTGTTTATTGTCAATTTGCTATAGAGAACATATAGAGTTTTGGGTTGTGTGAAACCATTGTGTAATTCTTCACCATTGTGAAGTAAACCCTTGTAAGCTTTCTCCTTTGAGAGTGTTTCTTTAATTCTTGAGTGGTCTTGATCTCAAGGGAAGATTGAGACTGGTATAACCTGGAGAGGTTTGTGTACTCGTGATAACCTGGAGAGGTTTGTGTACTCGTTCTAACCTGGAGAGGTTTGTGTACTCGTTGTAACCTGGAGAGGTTTGTGTACTCGTTGTAACTATTTGCTGAATAGTGGAGAACGGTTTGTTCAAGGAAAAACTGGACGTAGCCCAAGAGATTAGGGTTAACCAGTATAAAATTACTTTATCTGTGGTTATATATTTTGCCTTGGTTGGTGGTTTCTATTTATAGCAAATTGAGTTCGGGCTCCATTCAACCCCCCTCTGGAGCCAGTTGTTTCTACAAATACAACTAAACCAAGCACACACAACTCCAAAATCTCTAAGAAGGTAACTTGGGGGCAGCACAACGTAGCCGAAATAATGCTCAAACGTATGGAGAAGGAGGAGAAGGAAATCCTAAATTTTATTTATAAACCCTGAAGGGCATTTTTGTCATTTTTCTAAGCTGATGGTGTGCAGGTTAAAAAATAAGAGGGTGCCAGAAGTAATTGGCCTTGACTTGTGGCTCAAGTCACTAGGCCCATTTACTCTTTTAACCCATCATCAACCGTTTGCACCTAATCACATAAGTTAGTTTATATTCTTAAAGATACCACCCAAATTAGTAGAAGTTATATTATGCTTATTATGATGGCATAATGTTGGAGATAACCAAGGTGTTAGCTTTTGTCTCTTTGATTGTTATTTAAATTTATTAAACAATAGTTTTGTTATTTATTTGTAAACAACAAATGATCGAAATAGTTTGAAAATAGGTTTGAGCTAATTGGATTTAGTTAAATCTTGTTAGAACGATCTTTTTCGTTAAAACTTCTAAAAAATAAAAATGGGTAGAAAAAATTGAAACAAGTTTTTTCGTAAGTTAAAATTAATTTATTTATATGTTACAAAATTGAAAAAGGTATATGAGAAAACTTTTACATATTGTTTTATACATAAAGTAATTTTAATTTATAAAACAACTAGTTTTAATTCTTTTCATTCTATTTTTCTAAAATAAGTTCCTTAAATTGCACTTATTTGTCTCTAGACAGTTCTAAGGTCCATTTATTTAGATTAAAAAATAATTTAAGACGCATTTTAATTATTTTTTTAAAAGGTTGCAATTTTAATTTCTAGAGAGTACTTAAATATTCTTTTTTTGTTTTTTCTTGTTTCAAAATTTCAATTTTTAGATCATTCTATTATTAAGAAAAGGAATTCCTGAAGTGACACAAGAAGTCTTTTTCTCCTCGTGGAACTATTCTGATTCTGGTTTTTTTCCATTTTCTTCACAATCATGCAGCAACAAAATTACGAAATATGAGTGGTGGGGGTTGATGGTGCAACTCAAACCTCAAATAACTCCATTGACTAGAAGCCTCCATTTTGTTCTTAAACAACTCCACAGCACACAAAACCCACATGCCAAAACCAAGGTCCATGTCACCAAAAGCCACGTATTCCTAATACCGCAGTACTTCCAACCCCACTTGTGTGGCTGTTGATAAATTCTTAAGCCAATCCACAGATTTTTTCTTGTTACTTTTTCGACACTCATCACACTATAAAGTACCTCTCACCTCTCTCTTTCCCTCATCTATTCTATCCAACCAAACTCCTTCAAACACTTAGTTTTCTGTTGTCTTATTCCCCTTCAACACTCCCACAACTCAAAATGGCAGCCTCAGTGCCAACAGTAGGAGCCGTTAACATGGCACTGGTACTATGTTTATGTCGGATTAAACTCTTCAAACTTTGGTGTCATTGTTACAACATGTTTTGTTTCACTTTAATAATGTTGGTCCATGTTTTTAGTATTTTTAGCTTACTATCTATAGAGTATAGACTTGCCAATATGCATGCTGCAATTGCCAATCATAATATGTGATCTATTTGTATAAGTAGGTCCAAAGGAGTAGATTGTGATCTTACTACTATATATAAACATGAGGGCTCTTTAGAATTTTGGTGATCAAATATATATTTGTTTTTGATTTTACCATCTGGGTCTGTTCCAAATTCTTGTAAAGGATGAATCTTGGAGTTCATGGCTCATTTGGGTTGCATTTGGTGCAGTTTAAACTGAATGGCTCTAGAAGTGGAGGGACAAGCTCGGCATTCTTTGGAACCTGTTTGAAGAAAACCAGTTCTGGGAGTTCTAGCCAGAAGAGTGTGTGTGGGAATTTCAAGGTTTCTGCACAGATTGAATATGATGAGGAGAAGCAGACTTCAAAGGATAGATGGGGGGGACTTGCTTATGACACTTCCGATGACCAGCAGGATATCACTAGAGGGAAGGGAATGGTGGATAGTCTCTTCCAAGCTCCTATGGAGAGTGGCACTCACTATGCTGTCATGTCTTCCTATGATTACATCAGTGCTGGTCTTCGACAGTAAGTTGTTGGTTTGAACTTAATATAGCCAACGAAGAGTTGGAACATCAAGTTTGGATTGTTTGCATTCTGTGAACATGATGAATGTTGATGGACTTACTTTTCAGGTACAATTTGGACAACACCATGGATGGCTTCTATATTGCTCCTGCATTTATGGATAAGATTGTTGTTCACATCACCAAGAACTTTTTGTCCTTGCCAAATATTAAGGTTCCTCTTATTTTGGGTATTTGGGGAGGCAAAGGTCAGGGGAAATCATTCCAATGTGAGCTTGTCTTTGCCAAGATGGGAATCAAGTAAGCTTATTTATTTCCATTCCAATATGTATTACCCCATTTGGTAGGAAAAGAACACCGATATTGGTTTAGACTAAGGTGCATCCAAGATGAACTAAGAGTGTGTTCAGCTTATGGTTTGGTTTGGTCTAGTGGAAAAACAATTTCTTTTCACTTTTATACAATCTATGGTTTGTCCAAAATAGTTGTTCCCAAGTATTCTTAGTTTGATTTGAGTTTCAAAAAATGTATCCTAAGTCGATTATGCTTCCTTAGAAGCATGGTCGGGTTAAGGATTCTCAAAACAACCAAAATCATGTTCAAATACAACTCAATTGGGACTTTTGCAATGTTTGACGACTTTTGTAAGTTGAAAAATATGTTCAACCAAAATAGTCTGTTTTTGAAGATTACACTAGTCTCTGTCGTATCCGTATCGGTGTCGTATCCGTATCCGTATCGTGTTAGTATTTATGCTTCATAGATGTAAACATGTTATCTGTGCATGAAACTCAGTATTCAGTTTCCAAACCATGGTTTAAGACATGCAAAATTACAAACTACAATCCAAAACTTCATTAACTCTTTGGTCTCTTGCCTTTGAGTTCAGCCCCATAATGATGAGTGCTGGAGAATTGGAGAGTGGAAATGCTGGAGAGCCTGCAAAGTTGATCAGGCAAAGGTACCGTGAGGCAGCAGACATTATCAAGAAGGGAAAGATGTGCTGTCTCTTCATCAATGATCTTGATGCTGGAGCTGGTAGGCTTGGTGGAACCACTCAATACACAGTGAACAACCAGATGGTGAATGCAACCCTCATGAACATTGCTGACAACCCCACCAATGTCCAACTTCCTGGCATGTACAACAAGGAGGAGAATCCCCGTGTTCCAATCATAGTCACTGGCAATGACTTCTCCACATTGTATGCTCCTCTCATTCGTGATGGACGTATGGAGAAGTTCTACTGGGCACCTACTCGAGAGGACAGGATTGGTGTCTGCCAAGGCATTTTCAGAACAGATGGTATTCCAAAGGAGGACATTGTCAAGCTTGTTGACAATTTCCCTGGACAATCTATTGGTAAGCTAAATATGTTTTTATCCTTGTAAATATAAGGCTTTTTTGGTTTTAGTTCTTACTCAAGTCTTGTTCAACTTTAATCCCTATATTTAAAATAGATGTTTTTTTAGTCCTTTACTCTGGACTAGAATCTGATTACTTTTGTAATTGTTAGGACTATTTTGTTGTTCTGTCTTGTTATTTCTTTATATAGATTTTTGATGTGCTGCAAATTATTGATAGACTAAAGGTGCTGACCAGGTCAGGATCTCAGTTTTGTATAGTGATGTTTTTGCACATCATTTTAATTAAAAGAAAAAACCATATTGGTGTCAAATTGTATGATGAAATGTGAATAATATGACTTTATGCAGACTTCTTTGGTGCCTTGAGGGCCAGAGTGTATGATGATGAAGTCAGAAAGTGGATTTCTGGTGTGGGGGTGGAGAATGTAGGGAAAAAGCTAGTGAATTCAAAGGAGGGACCTCCAACTTTTGAGCAACCACAGATGTCTCTTGGCAAGCTCCTTGAGTATGGAAACATGCTTGTCCAAGAGCAAGAGAATGTGAAGAGAGTTCAATTGGCTGACAAATACCTCAATGAGGCTGCACTTGGAGATGCAAATGAAGATGCCATGAAGACAGGAAACTTCTATGGTTAGTTAGACCTTTGATCCTAAGGCCCTTCATGGGAAAACTGTTTCTGGCTTCAGGATTATGTTGGACTAACAACCATTTAGGATGAACAACACTAAACAAAGGTTGCCTTAATTGTTTGGTGCAGGACAAGCAGCTCAGCAAGTTCATGTTCCTATTCCTGAAGGTTGTACTGACCCTACTGCACAAAACTATGATCCAACAGCCAGAAGTGATGATGGAAGCTGCACATACACATTTTAGGTGATTCTTAGGTAAATTTGGAGCAGATAAGGATAGGTTTGAAACAGAAGAATAAAGAATGTTATCATGTTTTTCACATTAGCATTCACTTTTTCTTATATAAGGTGTAGCTTTTGTTTATTGCTGGTTTAACCCTTTGTGTTGGGTTTTATGTTAATGAGACATCTTATAGCTATCATAGTTGAAAATGTCCTTTCCCTTGGATTTCACTGTTATCTTGCCAAATTTGTCAAATCAAAACTTCTATTGTACACTAAAGTGATTAAGGAGTTAATTTTGGAACAATGTTTCCTGAGAACTGTGATAGAATACTGAAAGAAAATTTTGCAGTAACATTAAAGCTATCATAATAAGATAATACTAATAAGTTTTTAACTATTGACTAATTATAGTAGATGGTTGACCTTAGAGAATTTTTCTTGACAAGGATATTATAAATAAGCAACCTATGAATAACCGAATAACTGTGTATAATAACAATATTAGAAGTTATTGAAGAAGGCTCTTAAAACAGTAAATTCCTTAAGGAAAACTTAGAAGGGTAGCATAGGTTCAATTAACATTATCACTTTATAACGTAATATTCAATTATTCATCCATCATTCTGAAATATAACTTTTGTTTTTTTAAGATTATGCGATGAATTTAAAAGGGAATATGCTAGCGTTAAATTATCTTGATAATACCATCGATGGTCCCTGCCACTTTTACTTAAAAAAACTTCAATATAGTTTAATTCTTAAGTAATTTATTTAAAATAACTTCTTTATTTTTCATTCGTTCAAGTTGAAATTATTGTTTTTAATTTTTATAAAGATAGGAATTTTTATTTCGATATTTATAAAACCTTTTATTTATTTTTATCCTTTCAAAATTTGAAAACACTAATTTTGATCCTAATATCAATTTTAGGATAGATAAATAACCTATATACTAAAACTTCATCAAATTCTTATATTTTGAGGGGAGATAAAGAGACCTAATTAAAGAATGGTGAGTAGTTACGGGTGAGCATTAAGGATAAAGGTGAAGTAGTTGGGCCTTAACTTCAATATGCAACAAATGATCAAGAGGCAAACCTAGTGGCGGGTGATGAAGGGTAATTGCTTTCTGCACCCTCACGTTTTCTTCCATCACTTTTTGAAAGTGTCATTATTAGTGTAATGACGGTGACTTGTGTATGTATTCATAAATAATGAATAAGAATAAGAATAATGAATATATGATTGTAAAGTTGATGTTAGTGTAATAGTTGTAACTTGTGTATGTATCTATGAAGGACTTAGGTTCGAGTATGTAATCCATAGATAATTTTGGATTACCAATAGATTTAATCCATTACATATAAATTTTACTATAAGTAATACTAGACAATTTGTTGAATTAAATCCGAGACACACGAGATTTATCTTGTTTCACTCAAATTTAAGGTAATATTAGACAATTTGTTGAATTAAATCCTAGGAACACGAGATTTATCTTGCTTTACTCAAATTTAAGCTACATCGCAATTATTTTAAGGGCTTTCACTAATCAATCTAATTAGTACAAGTATTATTACCTCTCTAAGTTACACTAGTATTTTCTTCTTTCAATGAAATATGAATATTCTCTCCTTTCTAAGAAAGACGAATATTCTCTCCTCTCCAATACTCCTCTCCAAGTAACATTCTCTTGAGACTCAGAACTCTCAAAAACAAAAAAAAAAAAATAAACACTCTCACATATAACAATTAAAACTCATTGGATATAATTTTACAAGATAAAATATAATTTAAACTCTCAATCCAAAATATTTTTCTACTCTAAATGATCATTGTCCAATTCTTGATTCATCTTTTAAGTGTTTGACTTTTAGTATATGTCATTGTACTCTAAATCATATATATAAATGTTGGAATCAACACATGTAGCTTAAATCTGTTTTTCATATAAGATTCTGAATATCAATTTCAATCTCATATTTTTGTTTCAAATATATCAATAAATAAAACAAAACCGATAAAAACTGATTTAAATCATTTGTCTAAATCTGAATTAGTACCAAAAGTGTCTAATATTAGAAGATATTGAATCCGGAAATCATGGTCATTTTGTAGTTTTAAAACCAATGGTTTGTGTAAGAACAAGTACAAATTTTAATTTTTATCCAGTAACGTTACTGTACCGAATTGAAAAGCTTATATTTGAAATCAGAATTTTATCCATTTATAATTTAGTACAGTACCGTGAATCATAAAATATTAAATCAATTTGAAACATAGAACCATCATAGATTATAGAAAGATAAAAGCAAGTGTAGATTTTCTTTTGATCTAGTTTTATTCACTTTCGTTTGTTGTTTACGTTATGAATCCAATATGTGCGGAAGAAAAAAAAATCAGGGAATTCAAATTTGGTGTAGTTTTCTTGTGCATTTCAATGTTATATCTTGAATAAAAATTAAATCCTATTTTTATTAAATATTAAATCTTATTTCTATCAAAAAACAAATTATATTTTTATTAAATTCTATCTTTATCAAAAATCATATTTTATCTTTATTAAAAATCATATTTTATCTATATCAAAAATTGAATTTTAATTCTATCAAAATCAAATTCTATCTTAATCAAATATCAAATTTTACTTTTACCAAAAATTAAATTTTATCTTTCAATTAAAATTTAACTATAATACTAATACAAAAAACACATTCTACAACAGGATATAATGTCGGTTAAAAAGGAACCGACGTAAACAAAAACATGGTAGCATTTTTATAAATATTTGAAGAGATATTACGTCAGTTCACACAAACCTGACGTAATATATATCGTATTTTATGTCGGTTCAACAAATAACCGACATATAAAAAGACTGAGAAAAAATAAAAATTCAAAATTTTGAAAATTTTAAGACACTCCAAAAATGAAAGTTGCTCAAAATGACATAACAAAGCTGGTGGGCAATAGTCAAATGGGATTCGAACACAAATTTTTTTTCAAAATTCCATCGTTTACTATTTATTTTTTATTTTTATAGTATTTTTCACATTTTTCTTTTATTTCACCTATCTATACTTGTCAAAAAATTATGAAAATTGTTATGGTGTTTCCTTGTATGGATTAGAGATTTATCAAAGAATTCTGGATTTTTTTTCAAGAAAAGAGATATTACGTCGGTTGTAGGCTCCCAACCGACGTAATAGAGTATATAGTACGTCGATTGAAAGCCACAACTGATATTCGCACTGGTTTTTTAGGTCAGTGATTTATTTATTAACTGATACATACTACGTCATTTATAGCTCCAACGTAAAAAGTCCAAAACTTTCTACATCGGTTGCATCTATGTCGGTCCTGGAACCGATGTAGACTGTCCTCCAGAACCAATGTAGAAGTTGTTTTTTCTACCCGTGTAAGTTTATCTATGATTAATATTTATTTTCAAAAATTAATTTTCTCACAAATAATCAATTTAATTAAAAACTGATATGTATTATTTGACACTTGTTACTTTGGCTATGTCGGTCTACTATGCTTTAACATTATAATTTTATACACATTATCTAATTTTTCTAGCAAATATTATTAAAACAAATAATTAAAATATAAACTTGATTTTGTTATAATCAAAACATAACATGGGAAACCATGTAATGAATGAGAACGTTTAATGCATGAACCCAATTAGACTATCCAATGACGCAACACATATCATCCAGTGAACGGTTTGGTATAGTTAGACGATCTAGAAAACTCTAAACAAGATTTTACTAAGCACAAATCTCCAATTTTGTTAAAACAAATCTTTTTAGCAAGAGCCATTATCTGTAATTAGGCCTATTACAAGCTTAAGCAACAATAAAATAGATCAAATTCAACAAATGAAAGAACTTGTTGTCTGACATAACCTTGGTAATCATAGAGATATTATGATCTATTGAGACCTTCATCACCTTCACATATCCTCGAACAATCTCTTTTCTTACAAAATGTAGTTTAACATCAATGTGCTTAGTTCTTTCATGGTAGACTTGGTTCATGGACAACTGTATTCACTACTATTATCATAATATACAATGACAATGTGGTCTTCCTTCTTCAGCTCTTTGGCTAGAGCTCTCAGCCAAAAGGGTTCCTTCACAATTTCTACCATGGAAATGTACCATGCTTTAATGGTTTACAAAGTCACTATCTTATGTAGATTAAACTTCCAACTAATAGTAATACCATAAACAGTGAACATAACCCATAAGAGACTTTTTGGTGTCCAAACACCAAGCAAAGTCCAAGTCAATAAATCCTTCTATGGGAGCATCGATGGCCATTTAACTCCGCAATAAACCATAACTCCTTCAAGTGACCCCTTCAAGTAATGAAGAATGCACTTAATAGCTTGCCAGTGAGCTCACCCAAGATTGTACATGAACCTATTAACAATACTCACAACAAAGGTTATGTCCGAGCGAGTGCAAACCATCGCATACGTCACAAAATAAATAATCTTTCCATATGTAATATCATCTATATTACATTCCTCCACCATCTTAGGATACTGTTTATCACTCAGGTTATATTGAGAAAGCAAAATTCGTAAAGATAGGATTCAAGTTTGTCATCCCAAACTTGTCAAGAATTGTTTTTAGATAGGACTTCTAAGACATATATAGACATTTCAAATCACATATCTAATGATCTCAATCCTCAAAATCTTTCTAGTAGCTCCAAGATCCTTCATATCAAACTCATTATTTAGCCTAGCCTTATAATTTTTTCAACCTCAGGTTTACTATTAGAATATCATTTACATCCAACAATAATACTATGAAATTACCTTCTACTAGAAACTTGAAGTAGAAGCAAGCATCATACTTGCTATGTTCAAATCCAATTTTTACAATGAACTCATCAAAACACTTGTTTCATTGCCTTGGGAATATTTTTAGACCATACAAGGAATAATTAAATTTACAAATGTAACCCTTCTTCTCTTCTACCTCAAATCCTTCCGATTGCTTCATGTAAATGGTCTTTTCTAGATTTCCATTCAGGAACAAAGTCTTAATATCTATCTATTCTAACTCAAGGTTAAGCTTAGAAATCATAACTAACAAAATTTGAATGGATCTATGCTTTACTACAGGAGAGAATACATCATTATCATAATTCCTTCTCTTTAAGTAAAGCCTCTAACCACCAATCTCACCTTGAATTTTCGTTGACCAATTTTATGATTATCATATTTAAGTCTGACAATGCATTTACGACTAACCAATCTAGAACCTACAAGTCTAATAAGAATCTAAGTAATCATATCCTTATTCGTGGCGTTTAACCACTGCATCTTCTCCTTACATTTTATTGTAGAGGATACATTAAAAGGTTCATCTTCTAACACCTCACTAACAACTAATAAGGATTACGTAATAAGCTTTGCAAATTCATGCCTCTCTAGAGTTCTTATCGTTCTCCTAATTCCATATGTGCCTAGCATGTAATCATCAACATGCCTGACTTTATCAAAAGCTTCTTGTTTATAATCTATCAAATCATCTAATGCATCTTCCTGTAGGAAACTAAACGCTTCTTTTCTGCCAGACTCCACCTCAACGTTAGCCTTTTCACCATCACGACTACTCAAAGGCTCACATTCTAAAGAATTTGGCTTATGAGCAATCTTAGTCTTATTGAAGACAACTTTCTAGCTAATGTTACACTTCTTGAATCCGAGATCAACACACTATATTTCACACCTTTTGGATAGCCCAAAAACATTAATTTAACAACACGTGCATCATGTTTTCCTTGCCTCATGTGAGCATATGCAACACAACTAAAGATTCTCAAGTTTTTAAGGTTGGGAGAATGTCCTAGCAAGATTTCCTCAAGAGTCTTCATCTCCAATGCAATTAAGGGACATCTATTGATCAAATAAGTAGTAGTAGCAGTAGTTTAAGCTCAAAACACCCTTGAAACTCTAACACTAAACAACATCCATCTTATTCTTTAATAGAATAGTCTTAAATCTCTTAGCAAGACCATTCTGTTGAGGAGTCTTTGCTATCGTATGGTGCCTTGCAATGTCATTCTCCTTGTAGAAGGTGTTGTTCAATTATGAGTAGAATTCCAAACCGTTATCAATTTTGAACCTCTTCATCGTCTTATCGGTTTGGTTCTCCATTAAACACTTCCATCTTTTGAAATTCTCAAAGGATTCATCCATAGTCTTAAGATAAATCCATGTTAGATATTTTTGTAATCAATGGCAAGTGCATAAATCACAAATATAGCAAGTAATAAATATATTTCATTCTTTTCCAGGGAATTTATGCAATATATGACAATATTAACAATTATAACAAAATTAGACTAAAAATAATTTCATAATTTGAATTGTGGTGTGAGAAAATAAATTAAAGCAATTAAGATACTTTTGAGTATTTTTGTTGAACACTTGGAATGCGGAAAAATAATTAAATATGAATGGAATGAAATTGCCAAGGTTGGACTTCATCAAACTTCACTCTCATGCATAAAAATTATTACGTTCTTTCTAAACAAATGTTAATGTCAATCCACAAGAATACTCAAACTCTAATTCCTTAGGTGATTGAGCCTAATCTTATTTATCGACCATCAATTCATTGATCAATTATATAAACAAGACTTGCTTTCATCAAATGAATCATGCTCTATTCCTATATATAAACTTTCATTAGGTATTTCAATTTAGTTTTAGATTACAAGTAGTATTTCCCAATACCCTACAAATCAAAGATCAAGTTATGGATAATAACCACAACAGGCAATAAACACAACCAAAATACTAACTTTGAAAGGAAAGACGTATATATTAAAATCAAATCTATTACATGAGAGTTTAGTTAGTTATATCTAACTCCAACAACAATGGATTTAGCTTTTCATAATCATGAAGAGACTAAACATAGCAAAGGATAATGGAAGAAGAAGATTACACCAAGAAATCGTAAAGATGTCGTCCAAATATGATTTTTTTTCTCTAGGACCAAAGATACTAACCCTAATGTGAAAAGATTCTTAAATAGACTCCAATGTGTGACGTCTGTGCTCGGCTTAACCTCTAATCTACATCCACAATAGAATTTACTATAGTTAGATATTACAACTCATAGTTTTTCTCCCATATATAATAAACTTTTGCTCAAAGTCTCATTTAAGTGGAACTGATAATACAAGATTCTTATTTATACAATAATACCATTATAACTAACTTGTATGAAATGTGTCTAGACTAATGAATAAAATAGGTGAATAATATTTCTCATTAGAACTAAAATGTCACTTAAATGATTTTTCTAGACTATTCAAGTCTCAAAACATGAGCGTAGATCATCTACTACGACTATTTACCACATAATAAAAGTTACATATCATCCTAGAAGTTACATATCATCTACAAACAGTTCAGTACACTTAACCGTGTCTAAGAATCTTTAAACAATAGTTCAGTACACTTAACCGTGTCTACGAATCTTTAAACAAGATTTTAGTTAGTAAACCTTAACATTTATCTTTCTTTAAAAAACCACGTAAGGATGATATAAATTTCTTTTTTTTATCTTTTCACAGGAAACAATGACAAGCACTGTCTTATTTCAATGTATCTGCACGAAGGAATCCGAATCACATAAATATTTTACTCACAATATCCATACAACATATATTTTCTCAAATATTTCACTTATTGTTGTTAACAACAAGCACTGTCAGTGATTCAATGTATCTGCACGAACGAATCACAATCACATAAATATTTTACTAACAATATCCATACAACATATATTTCCTCAAATTTTCATTTATTGTTGTTTACTTATAACTTAGAGCTGGAAAAATATGATTCAACCGGCTTAACAAACCAGTTGAAATTGTTTCGATCTAATCTGATTTACATTTTGAATGGACCAAAAAAATCTTGATCTAGTAATTTGTTCCCTTATACTAGACCATTTTTATCAAATTTAGAAAATATTATTTTAAAAAAAATAAATTAAAATTATTACTTTTATATGTACGAATCAAGTTTATAACCCAACCCAAAAATTATTTAAACCGTCAGCTAAATTAAAATTAACCCATTTCTATTTACAATGCTATTTAATTAGTGTGATCAGATCTATTTTATATACTATTTATAATGGCCAATCGTGTTAACCCTATTTAATGTAATAACCATATTTATTTTTATGCATGTTACAAATATCTTCTACAAAAAATAACTTTGTTTGAACTGACGGAGAGTTTTATTCAAAATTTTTATTATAAATATTCAATAAAATTGTACTTATCAGATTCGAATTTGATAATTTAATACAAACAATGATAATTCACATGTTAGATACTATTGTAACGATGGACTAAATGATATTTTTATGCAATAACTTAAAGTGATGGGATCTTTTAGGGTAGAAAAATATTATTATTACGTAAGTTTTGTTTTATATATACGTATAGAAGAGTAAAACTCTGCACTTGGCAAAGAAGTGAATGATAGCTAACAACACCCATGGGAGAGGTAGACACTGCTTTCATCCAAGACCCATTACACAGACCAAAGTTGTGTGTCATCGAAGCTGAAGCAATTCCTGTGATAGATCTCTCCCCAATAACCAACCATGCAGCTTCAGATTCATCTTCCATTGAAGGGTTGGTGAGGGAGATAGGGAGTGCATGCAAGGAATGGGGTTTCTTCCAAGTAATCAGACATGGGGTGCCCTAAATCTGAGACAAAACATTGAGACAGCTTCGAGGATGTTTTTTGGTCAGTGTTTGGAGGAGAAGAGAAAGGTTAGAAGAGATGAGAGGAATGCAATGGGTTATTATGACAGTGAGCACACAAAGAACGTTAGGGACTGGAAAGAAGTGTTTGATTGTAGCCAAAGACCCCACTTTGGTGCCTCTCACTGCTGATGAACACGATGATCGACTCACTCATTGGACTAATCAATCACCCCAGTACCCTCCACACTTGAGGTAAATAATCATCAAAGTTTTCAAGAATAAATACTAAAAAAAAATTACTTAGTTTCCAAATTTTGTATGATATTATTAGAATCATTAAATTAACTTTAATGTGATATAAAATATTTATAATCTTTTTAATAATATATGATACATAAAATATTTATTAATTTTAGTGCTGTGTCATCAGAAATTTACAAAATTTATGTCACTTAAACAGACGTTGATATACAAAAATCTTTAAAAAAGGATATTTGAGTGAGTTTAATCAATTTTAATAATATGTTTTATATATTGTTGCCATTATGGTATTATTATATTATTTAATTTTGTTAATAAATGTCTCCCAATAATTTTCTCTCTCACTTTTTATATCTCTTTAAATAGGTGTCTTATATCTACACTCTTTTTCTTATCTCTTTCATTCATAGTCATCCCATTCAATGACATTTATCTCCTTCATCTACGCTCACATCTTTCACACACAATCATTTTCTTCCTCCACATTCATCTTTTTTATGCATACTCATTTCTTTTTTATGCATACTCATTTCTTTGATTTTTTATTAATCTACTATAATTTTTTTTTTCTATTTCTTTTTTTTCTATTTCTTTGTATTTTATTCTATTGAAGATGAAGACATTGTATGAGAAAATTTTTTAAAATTATTATCATTAACATCAACCAAACTGATGTAAATTAAATTAATATTAAAAATATATTTTAGTTAGCATAAATTTAGTCGATACTTCATTATCGAAAGTCAGCACAAAACTCATAACATAGGCTCATAGAGAGTCAATTTTTTACGGATACAAAATAAACATTAATCACGAGTTAGTGTCAATTATTTATCATTTATATTGGTTTTTGTTGACGTTAAGTTTAAATTTCTTATAATAAAAGAAATAAAATTGTGAGTTAGTGAATGGTGAATATTTAGGAAAGATTGAATAAATGGAAATAAAATAAAATATCGACTGGAAAAATGTTTGATAGAAAATATTAGCACCTAAGTTAGCTTAATGGAACAACTTTAAGCTTATCTATATTAGGTTTTCTTATTTATAAATGCAAATCAAATGTACTCAATATACAATAGAGATTCAACATATGCCTCTCTCTTTCTCTCTCTCTCTTTCTCTTATTTTAACCATTCCTTTCAAGTTGGTATCAAAGCCTCCACTAGGTCTGATACATACAACTAAGTCACAACTTAGTTCACAAAGAAGAAAGAGCATCATGAATATTAGTGACAAAAATATTTTAGCTAAAATTCCTCACTTTGATTGTTTGCATTATGATCATTAGATTGAGTTTATAGAAAATCTTTATGCTAAGGGTTTATGGAGCTTGGTTGAAATTAGTGTTAAGGAGTCTAGTGAAGGAGTTGTGTTAAATGATGCAAATTTGCAATAGTTAGAGAACACTAAAACAAAGGATTACGAAGTTAAACATTATCATTTTTGCGCCACTGACATGTTAATCTTTGAACAAGTGTCAAATAGGCACACAACCAAGATTCTTTGGGGTTCCCTGAAACAACAATTTGAGGGAATAGATCATTGTAAAGAAGTCACTTCTTATTTCTTTAACAAGAGAGTTTGAGGTACTTGAAATGAAAGAGTCTAAAACCATTATTACATATTTTGCTAGAGTAATGACAATGGCAAAGTAAATGAGGAGTAATGGAGAGGATATGCTTGACTCAAAAGTGGTGAAGAAAATCCTTCAAACATTCACAGAGAGATTTACCTGTGCTGTGGTTTTGATTAAGGAGACAAAGGGCACTAAAATAGTGTCCATTGATGAGCTACAAAGTTCTTTGGTGGTTCATGAAAAAAAATTAAAAGTAGTAAAGATGTTGAACAAACACATAAGGTAGAAAATAATAAAGGGTGAAGAAGTGTCATAAATTGGGATATTTTCTATGAATGCCACAAATGGGACAAAGAGTCAAATTATATGGAATTGTATGAAGAAGAAAAACTTCTTTTGATGGATTTTGTAGAAGAAAATAAAGTTAAAAGGAATATTGCATGGTTCATGGACTCAGAATGTTCTAATCGTATGTGTGGTAATAGAGGAATGTTCTTTGACATATTAGATAAACATAAACATTGTGTTAAGAGTGGAAATAACTCTCGAGTGTCTATAGTTGAAAAAGGTAATGTAAGATTGATGATTAATGACACTACTTTTCTTATTCAAGATGTATATTAAGTGTTTGAGTTTCAAAAGAACTTGTTGAGTATAGGGCAGTTGTAGGAAAAAGGTCCTTGGATTGTTTTAAGACTTATAAGAAACTAGTGGAAAGGGAGGTAGAGACATCTATCAAGTGTTTATGGATGAACATAAGAGGAGAGTTTAACTCTCAATTTCAAATCATTTTGTGGAAAAGATGAAATAAAGAGACATCAAATTAGAACATATACGCAACACCAAAATGGGATAACAAAATAGAAAAATAGAACAGTGATGAATATGGTTTGTTGCATGTTCTTTGCTAAAAATGTTTATATATCTTTTTGGGCTGAAGATATAAATTGGATATTCTAGTTGTTGAATTGATGTCCAACATTTGTTATGAAGAACATCACTCTTCAAGAAGCTTGGATTGGAATCAAAGCTTCAGTAGAACACCTTTGAGTTTGGGGTTGCATAGCATACATGCATATATTAGAGGAAAAATGAGGTAAACTTGATTATAAAAGCTTTTCTTGTATCATGTTGAGTGATGAGTTAAAGGATTACCACTTTTTTTACTCTAAGACAAAGACTATTGTAGTTAGTAAGGATGTAGTGTTTAAGGAAGAAAAGAGTTGGGTTTTGAAACAGAATTAGAAAAAAAAAACAAGTAGAAGCAAAACTGATTTGGGGTTGATGATGACTTCAACAATGATGAAAGTGAGAGAAAGCATGAAAGCGAGAGTAATGGTGATGGTTTAGAAAAAGATTTGGAGTTCCATAATGGTGGTAAGAATAATGTGCCGGTAATGATGATAGGAATGAAAATAATCTAAAGGGTAGAGAAGTTATGAATAAAATAGAGAATTCACATGTAAATACAATTGAAAGAATAAGGAGGACACTAACTTGGATGGAAAGGTTTGTGAGTGGTGAGGGGTTGAGTGAAGAAGCAAAGACCTACATGGTGCAAGACAATATTAATGATGATCTAAATTTTTTCATTGAAGTTATGAAGCATGAAAAATGGAGGAAGGCTACAAACAGTGAAATAAGCTTAATAAAAAAATAATACTTGAGAGCTCATGGAACTACAATTGGAGAAAAAAAAATTTGAGTGAAATGAATTTTCAAGACAAAATTGAATGAGTTCAGCGAAGTGGATTAATATAAAGTACTATTGGTGGAAAAGAGGTATGCCTTTATAATTTTTTGCCCCTATTGCAAGCATGGATATAGTAAGAATGATTGTGACACTTGCAGCATGCAAAGATGTGACATCTTTAAGTTGAATGTCAAATCTACATTCCTTCATGGAGAATTAAGTTAATATATGTACATCAAGCAATCAAAAGGATATGTAAAGAAAGGGGAAGAGCACAAGGTATACAAGCTACATAAAGCCTTGTATGACCTAAAATAAGCAATAAGAGTATGGTTCAATATGTAGAGTCACACTTCATGAAGGAAGGAACTAAAAATTGTCAAAATAAGCAAACATTGTTCATTAAAAGAAATTTACACTGACCATGATAAGGGCGTGATTATTAAGCTCAAGAAGTCAATGACATAAGCTTTTGACATGATTAACCAAGAGAATATGATATTCTTCCTCAGTATTGAATTTGTTTTTCAAAAACAAGAAGGAATTTTCATGTGTCACTAATATATTGAAGAAAGTTAAGACCAAACATGTAAAAAGTCCAATTATTCTAGGTTTTAAGATTAACAAAGATATTGATAATATAGATGTGGATAACATTTACTTTTAAGGAAATTATTGAAAGTTTGATGCATCTTACAACTATAAAACCTGATATAATGTTGAATGTGTATACTTCAAAACCAACTCAGTTATATTTACAAGTTGTAAAAAGAATTACAAGGTAGTTAAATGAAACTTTGGCTTTGGGATCTTTTAAAAAATATAAAAAAACAAAAAAAAAACAAAAACAAAAAGAAGAAGAATTGCTTTACATATATAATATTATGAAAGTACATATGCTTTCTTATTTAGCTTCATGGATGTCTAAAAAGCAATCAATTGTTGTTGTTGCTTACGCGTGTGAATCTATATGGATAAAGAGTTTTGAGAAACTCATGTTCAAAAAGATATAACTGTAATCATGTGTGATGATAACTCAACCATTAAAACTTCCAAAAAATCTAGTAATACATGAAAGAAGCAAACATATAGAGTGCATTTTCATTTTTAACAAATGATGGAAAAGTCAAGTTGGTGCATTGTGGAATCTAGGATCAAATTTCACTTTGATAATTGTTGGAGATCTCACATCGACTAAAGATGAAGTCTTTCAATAATTTATAATGTGAGTGCAAACCTCACTTTACAAGCCGGTTTTGTAAGGTTAAGTTAGGCTTAAATTCTACTTCTTGATATAATATCTGAGTCTATCCTAACACGGTTGTTGGACCACCCGCTATCGGACTATCCTTAAACAATATAGTCTCAAGCACGAGTTGAACAGTCTCGATTATGAGGTTGAGTTATTACTATGAATTAGAATATAAAAAGGTTTATGATGTCACAAAGTAGAAAATAACTTGTTATTAACATTATTATAACCATGAGGATAAGAAAAAGGGACTTATGTTGTTACATGTTTTAAATACAAGAGTCTTCCTTATTCAATCAAATTATCAATTAGTTTGCATGTTACATATATCTTTTCTTATTCCTTTCATTTTGGTTAAAATAAAGTTTCTCTTTATTTATTTTTTTCTTGTAATTCACTATGTGTCTTTACTTTTGGTTAAAAGAAAGTTTCATTTTGGTAGGAATATAATCAAAGAGTATGTTGAAGAGATGGAGAAGTTGTCCTTTAAGTTAACGGAGCTTATAGCTTTGAGCTTAGGCCTTGAAACAAACAGGTTTGAAGAATTTTTTATGAAAGATCAAACTAGCTTTATTCGTCTCAACCACTATCCTGCATGCCCTAATCCTCGCCTAACCCTTGGTGTTGGTCCACACAAGGACCCTGGAGCCTTAACCATTCTTGCACAAGATGAGGTTGGAGGACTAGAAGTCAAACGCAAAGCAGATGAAGAATGGATAAGAGTTAACTTCATCCCAGATGCTTACATTATCAATCTTGGTGATATTGTTCAGGTACTATAGTTCCTTGCCACTCCAAACAACATTCTTTATTAAACTAGAAAGACCAGTTTAGCCATTTATTTAATCTGCTTCCTATTTTTCATGAAGAAGTCATTTTTTATTTTTAATCTTCTGTAAAATTTGATAAGAGAATTAATACTTTCATCAATTCAAATGCTGGAACGATTTTATAAACAAATTGAAGACTAAAATTGTGCAATTTTATTGAATTTTTAGTCAATTTGTGAGTCATTTTGAATTTAATTTTCGTATGAATGATAAAAATAATTTAGAAGTGAGTATTTCTTATAAAATTTAATAAACTATAATTGATGATAAAAGTTCTTATTGAAAAGCATATTTAATTAAATTTTTATTTTCATGCTGGATAGAAATTTTGAGTTGATGATTGGGGTTGTTGTTAGTGCAGGTTTGGAGTAACGATGCATATGAGAGTCCAGAGCATAGAGTGGTGGTGAACTCTGAGAAAGAAAGATTTTCCATTCCATTCTTCTTCTTCCCTGCACAGGAAACTGAGGTCAAGCCTTTGGAGGAGCTCATAAATGACCAAAATCCTTCCAAATATAGGCCATACAAATGGGGCAAGTTTCTTGTCCACAGATTCAACACCAATTTCAAGAAACGAGATGAGGATAACGTTCAAATATATCACTTCAAGATATAGTGTATTAGCAACGCCATTTATCTTATGCATGTAAATTATGAATTGGTTATAATATGTAGCACCATTAATCCAAAACATAGTTTCTAAGTGAATGACACTAAATAAATTTGCTGCTAAATTTCCTATAGTTTGCTTTATGTATGCAATATTATCGAATAAAAGAAAGCACCAATTATCATGTTTATGTATAATGTTGAAATTCCATTGGACATTAATTTCATAGTTTAATGTTTTCTCCTTGTGTTTAGTTTAGTAAGACTTATGTTGATTGCAAATTATTCGTTTCTTTCATTATAAGAATAACTATTGCAGACAAGTAAAAAATGTTTGAATTTGTGGACCTTTACATGGTCTTCTTCCTTTGGTTTTCCTGGTTCAATCACTTAGTACCCTATTAGGTTTTGATGGACTAATTAATGCGTACCTTGTTCTAACCTTGGTGGCAGGATCAACGACACCCATTGAATGAATTATTTTTTAGTAAGTTTAAGTAGTAATTATATTCTACTCAAATAAGATCATTATCATATATTTAAGTCCACTTAACCGGCAAGGCATCGGACCTAACACATCCATTTCTCTGTTTCTCTAATTCATTCATCATTATAACGAGTTTGAAATTGAACTATAAAAAAAATTAACGTAAAGAAAGTTTTGAGATTTTTTAATGAAGTTTTGAAATGTTGACTTCGTAGAGAACTTTGACGTCTTTGGACTAAATAATAGAAACTTTAATGTCTTAGGGCAATAGAAACTTTAATGTCTTTGGGCAGAATAGTAGAAATCTTGATATCTTTAGACTGAATATTAGAAACTTGACGGCTTCTGCTTGCACCTTCAGAGTTTCTTGGGCACCTCCATATATTTAAAAATTTCTCAAACTGTCTCGTTTGAAAAGATCCTTGTGCTTGTGTGTATATTTGTTAAACCATTAGAATACTGATAGATGGAGGTAAGTGAGGAAGGTGAAGGTGTTGTTGTTGATGATTGTGGTGGTCGGGTGTTGTGGCGATAGCGGCTTTGAGCAGTGGCTTGGCATTATTGGCAGTGGTAGAACAGTGGAGGCGGTGGCGGAACGTACGATCATATGAAGTAAGTTGGGTGGAGTGGGTTGTAGTTGTATTTCAGAATGTAGGATTTAAAAAATCTCTAGAATACGCTTTTTGGAAGTGTTTTTTATTTAAATTTTGATTTCTGGAACAGGTCAATCCGAAAGTCATTTTCCATGTTCTGTAATGGGTCATTCTCAAAGTGATTTTGAAAAAAAAAACAATTAACTTCCGGAATAACCTATTCTAGATCATGAAAAGTGGCTTCTAGATTGGCCTGTTTTGGAAGCATAAGTATCAATTCCATAACAGATCATTTCATAAGTCATTTTCTATGTTCCGAAACAGGCTGTTCCGAAACAGGCTGTTCCGAAACCTTTTTTTTTCAAATCACTTCTGGAATGGCTGTTCCAAAAGCATAAATGACTTTCGAAATTTCTTATTTTGGAAGCATAAAATCACTTTCCCAAACAAGCCATTCTGGAAGTCATTTCCAAAAAACAAATTCTACATTTGAGCTTTTCTTAAAATTTGAATTCATTGGTCATTGCATACAAGTAAATGTGGGTTATTGTTGTAGTTTAGGATGGAGAAACATGTTTGGACAAGAATATTCGATGAAGTTGATAAAATCTCTAATATGGAACAATTAGAATTAGTTAAATTTGATGATGGTGATTTGGCTAATCATTTCACAATAAAATGAGGTAAATTTATTTTATGGTGTAATTTGTGTAAGAATTTAGATATCTTATATGATGACATGGAATATATTTTATTGTAGGCAATTCCAACACAAGATGTTTTACTAGAATGGGTTCGTGGAACAATTTTTGTTGTAAGGCCGAGTCACAATTAAAGAGTTCGATTCTTAGTGAAACAATTGTTAAGGGGGAGATTGTTGCAACTGGTATCAATTGTCCCTTCGCGTAGGCCAAGTCACAATTGAATCGAGGTGCTTGGGTTATTACACTCTTAAGTTGAAAGAGTTGTATCCTGACTATCAACTATATATGGCTTTTGACCTAGTCATAAGAACTCGATCCAACACTTATCTTGCTTTTTCTTGCTATAGTTCATGAGCCTATGAGGCTCGATCCTAGGGCGCTTCATATCCCTTGGGGATGTTTGCAAGATTATACGTTGGAAGATATCGTGAAGCCTTCAATGGTTGTTGTTGTGCAAAGAAAAACCTTTGGTCAAGTGTTGCATAATGCTTATAATATTCCTATCTCTTAATTGCATGATCCTTGTATAAAAGGGGGAGATGGTTTCTATCCAAATTTATGAGGAATGATATCTTCCGGGTTTAGGAGAATGCAAGAATCACCTTTATGGTATGGTTGTCTTATTCAAGGGAGATAAACCTCTTATTCACTGGGAAGTCTACAAAAAGCTGGTTGGAGCTTAGAAATCATTGGATTCTTGGAAAGTTATCCCTCTTGGTAAGGGATTTTATGAGTTTTCTTTCTCTTTTGGAGGAAATGCGGAGGGTTTTGGGTGTAGGTTCTTGGAACCTTTCTCCTAGCCTTCTTAGAGTCTTTGTTCTAACTATTATGAAAATGACTAAAACTCAGTGTTGAGTGCGGATCCATGGGCTTCATGTGGAGTATTGGAGGTCTAAGTATATCTTTTTTATAGCTAGAGGGGTTGAGACTTCCTTCTCCTTGGATGATTTCACTATTAACAAGTCAAGAGGTTTCTTTGCTAGGGTTCTTGTAGACCATGACATGTTTGTAGAGTTGCCTAAGCAGCTTCTTGTTGAAAGGCCTAGGTTTGCCTTTGTGGATGAGGTCGAATATGAAAAACTCCCTACTTTCTGTAGCTCCTGTAAAATGATTGGTCATTCTTTTTCCAATTGTAGGAAACTCAATTTTGAAAAACCTCATTCTATTGGTCAGTAAATTCCTAAACTTGGTTCTATGGCAAAGAAGCCTTCTCAAAATTTTTGTAATCCTGATGCCCTGTGGGAAATTTGGAAGCTACTGATAATTTGGTTAGTGATTCGGTTGGTGATTCGGTTGTTAATATTGGTTGTGAAGGAGACGGGTTCGATATCTTGGCTGGAATGCCCCCCTTGGATCCTAGTCCAATTCAAGGAAATAATGTTCAATCCTTATTTGTTTCTAATACTGACAAGCTAATGTTTTTCATTGTTTGGAGAAGGGTGTCAATTCTACTGAAGGTTTAATCTATTTGGACAAGAAGACTAGAGAAGGATTTTTCACTCAAGCGAAAATAGAGCTAAATTTAAACCTTCTCTCGACTAGATTTTCGCTCAAGCAAATAAATTTTTGCTCAAGTGAGGTAATTTTCGCTCAATCAACTTTTTTTTTCTTGTTTTCTTTTGTTCTTGAATGGTTTTGATATGAATGTCAAATAGAGTATTAATTTGTATATTTAATTGATTTGTATTTTTTAAAATGAATTATGTTGTATGAAAATGATTATTACAAATGATAAAAATTGTATGAATTGGGTCACAAATGTGAGATGATATATGAACTATTATTTGATTTGTGTATGAAGTAAAGACACATATGTTTTAATAGAGATCCCTTATTTCATTAATGATCTAAGTCACATAGATTAAGAAATCAGATAATGAGAAGTTGAGCGGGAGTTGTTGCACATTATAACATGTTAGATGTGTGAATTTGATTAAAAAAAACTATCTTAATTCATTATTTTTGGGTTTGTTTGTTAATTTAAGTCTTAGATTAGATCACATGTTAATTTATGATAGAACATACTAAATATGATTCTTCCAGAAGGCGCGCGTAAGTTGATAATCTATCTATTGAATATCCTTTTATGTATAGATTCATATATAGTGTATATGGTCTGGTATGTTTATATTTGATGGAATTAAATTATTTTTAGCTTGTTAATCAAAATGTTTTCTTTTATATATATATTTTTCTCAAATTAAAAATTTATTTTAATACTTTACTTGTATGTGTTATTTGTATGGTAATCTATTATAATTGTATTATCCACACAAACAAATATACAAACAAATATAAGTACATGTGTAGGAATAACATCTAAAAGATACTAGAGTTTCTCTTCTCATAATAT
>Ga0209489_101347_pt1 | contig 50279 bp, 18 predicted proteins | sample SiratrowhiteBW_FD_187527 | JGI IMG/M metagenome (GOLD analysis project Ga0209489, IMG submission 187527) | Root nodule microbial communities of legume samples collected from California, USA - Siratro white BW (SPAdes) (version 2) | ecosystem: Host-associated > Plants > Roots > Nodule | place...
AAAAAATTTATTCTTTTTTTTTTTTTTTTTTTAAATTTGAAGACTTTCTTAATAAGGTTTTAGATGTACAAAGCCATTTTTTTAGCTTTACCTACTTTTCCGAGGCACTTTCTTTTATATAAAAACTTCATATCAATTTGATAAAATTAACTGATAAATTCTTAATCTATAAGTTTTGAGTTGATAATTTAATTAATTAGAAATGTTTAACAAATTAGTTAGTAAATATAAAATAATATAAAAGACATATAATTAAGTTTTATTACATAAATCAAAGTGTTTTAGACAAAAATATATTTTTATGTAATTACAATTTAGATTTTAAAAAATGATTAAATTTTTATTATTTTTATTTATTTATAAAATTTATTTAATTTAAATTAATCAATATAATGAGTATTAATTAAATAACTTTTTGATTTATTTCCAAAAATTTATATTTTTTGATTTCTCAATTTGAACTACTGATACATGGAATTTGTTTTCTACAATTTTTACTGTGTGTAATTTTCATATAGCATAATAAAACATTAGTTACTTCCATGTATATTGTTAATTATTTTTTATTTGAACCATAAAAAAGTTAAAAATTAACTCAATAAATACTAAAAGTAGTATGATAATTATCTATATAAGATTGAAATAAGTAATAATAGACGAAAAGAAATTAAAGATAATAAAAAAATATATGTTAAAATATAAGTAGTAGTAATAAAAAAATTAAATAAACTAAAATTTGTTACTTAAAAGTTATAAACTTCTAAAATAAATTACTTTAAAAGATTTAATATATTTTTTGTATTGATCAAGCTAACTTCAAGCTAGTTTAGGAGTGTCAACCTAAATCAACCTATCTTATATGGATTGAGTCACCATAACTTAAGCTAAAAGCAAGTTAATTTAACTCGACTCACATTTTAGAATAGAAAGTTTATAACTGAACTCAAATCTTTCCTGAGTTGGTGAATTTGAAACTTGAGCATACTCTTCCAACTTTATTTATTATAATATAATCATATAATTAACTCAATCCACCTATTTATATTAATACAATAAAGATGTTCAACTATTTGACCAAAGAAAGTAAGTGATATTATAAACACAGTAAATAAATTAACTTATATAATTAGACACAAATAAATTAAACACATAAACTATTGAAACACTGTTAAATAACATTATAGTCTATTAAAAAAACCAAAGTTAATTAAAATAATAAATAATTACAATGAAAAAAAAAAATTCTTACTAGTAGACAATAAGTCAACCCAACTCACCTATTTAGCTGATTAAGTAAACCAAATTCAGTTTATCTTACCAAAAGATACCCGTTAATCCTTTGCATAAATGAATCGTGTGGAAGAGGGTTATGCTATACAATGAGTTAACGAACTTTAAATTTGAGTGATTTATCTAACTATCTAAAGACAACTCTCTTCCTCGAATATCCTTTTATACATTTTTAATATTTCTGGTTATATTATATTAATTCTTTTGTTATTTAATAATTACCGATCGAACTACGATCACACTGGACAAGGGAGCGGAGCAAGACCACAAATTAGAAAATGAAATTGTGAAGGTCAAAATGCTAAGAGGATATGAATAACCTGAAACCAATTGAAATAAATTAATATATGAAATTATCACACAACTGGTACATGGGTACTGACTTTCTGATAAAGCTCTAAAAAAAGAATTACATTTTTCGAAATAAGCTAAGACGCATATACGGGATACACGATATTGCCACTCGCAAGTCCTGAAAATGCTAACACATAAGCAAGATACTCGTTCATCTCATTCGCTCATTCGTTCCAAGACACGTTAAACTGCTTGTTTCAAATAGTCAAAATTACAAAGATACACTTTATTGAATAAATAAAATTAAATAGAGAGAAGAAATATCATACCTTACATAAAATGAAAAGAAAGAAAAATATTTACATACATAAACCTCTACATCGAAGCTAAAAGGTCTCTCATCTCTGCAACTGATGGGATTGTCTCCGTAGGGTAAATCTTAGCCACAAGTTGGGCAAAACTTTCGTACTTATCAAGAAACTCCTTCTGCAAAAAAAATAAAAAAACGATTAATTAGCATGCATTTTCTGCTTAGTTTTACAATCACAAACCTGCACTGGAAAAATACTTGATTGCGTGAAGGTGGAAAAAATGATCACACAACATCAAAATTTATCTTTAAGTGCTATCAACCAAACTGGCGAAACACTTGTTAGACACTTCACTGACAACTGTTGGCAAATATTTAGTGGAAAAGCCTTCAATAAGTACATCTTACCTTGCATTTGTCCCATAAAGAGGGTAATAGTTCCTCTGAAGTCAAGTTCTTTTGCAGTTTCTTATACATTGTAGCAATGGACTTGTCAACCTAAGTAGAGGAGCAAAGACATAAGTTCAAAAAGGCAGACATACAAAGTGAGAAGGATCTTCCAAGAAAATCAGAATCACCGTACCCCAGATAAACTGGATTTTAACATCTTCCGAAGATCCATTTTTGACAGTCCAAGCTGAAAAGGAATCTGAAATTTATGCAAAAGAATAGAATTCTGTGAATGTTGAAAGTCAAATTTAATGTGAACTTTGTCCAACTAATTAATTCACAGTTTCATGCATCCAGGAAAACATAGACAAGAAAAGACAATGTTAAGAGAAGCATCAGCAAACACAATTCTTCAAGCTCATATAATTCGTCAGTAGTCATCCTTAGATGCCGGTGCTCAGTCAATGAAGTAGCTTCAACCACACGAAGTTAATTCATCTGAATCATAGTCTAGGTCTTCTATCACTCTTTGGTATTCTTATGCTTCAATTTCCTTTTTTGAAGGGCTACCGTATTGCACCTCTTTATAGTTGAACAAAGTGTGTGTTAAGAGAAGTCTATAAGAGGGTTCCCTATTTTAGTGACGTGGTCCATCTTTGCTTCCTTGTGGAAACCATCCCCAGTTCAACAGCCTCATTGGAGGCAACTCGCCAAATCCACATTAGTGACCCCAAGTCAGTAATAATACACTCGGCCCAGCAACCTATAGGACCATGTCGTTTGAATCTCTTCGTAAAGTTGATCACATAGTCGATTCTAGAACATATGGGAAAATTGGTTATAACTGCTAGTAGCGCTTATTTTATATTTTTATATTTTGCTAGATTCCTGGAAGTGTAGATTGCCAATTATTGCCTGTTTTACTTCGTTAAAAATTCCTGTGATGAAAAAATAGAAGGCAGAGAAGAATAAATTTACCATTATTTAGTAGCTTAGTCTAGTTATCTCAATTCCTAAGATAGAACAGTACCCTATCATGTGTCCTACTTGATCAACTGACTTGACCTTCTATGGACCTGTCCAAGTCCGTGCATGAACTCCTTCTCACTCTTTGAAAGGGTACTGAAATCTACAAGGTGACTTAGTTTCTCTATTGCTGGGTGAATGCGTGTAAGGGTTGACCCATATGGTAAAATTAACTTAAAATCACTTAGTTGCTAAGCAGTACACATCTATGGTCTTAAAGTAATAATACCTTTTCTCTGGTAGCTAAAACTGCTTGTCTATCTCTCTCTACGCAGCCAATAGGTCATTGACCATTATATTAATTATTATTAAAAATGTCTTTCCTCATCAGATCTGAATAAAGAATATCCGGAGCAACAACCACTTGGTTGTGCTGTGTAGGGTGATTTGGATTTAGTTTTGCAGGTTAGGGAAAGAAACCACATAAGGTTATATTATATTCATCAAAATAATTTCCCTTACAAGAGGAATTCAGTAAGGAATTTTATTGTTCAAAATAATGGCCAAAAGACTGATAGTAACAGCCTGTTATAATATATGAAAATATCTTATCATATCTATAACCTTATCAAAGGTACCGGAGAAAAAATAATGACAAACAGGAAATAAGGGAAAATAAAGAATGGGAGTGGATGAGAGTCAAGGCTCCCCCAAGCAAGAAAAACCATCTGCTCTAATTTTCAATTATCAGTACATCATACCTTATAACAGAAATGCACAAATTACACTCCACTAACTAAATAGCAGCCCAAATTCCCCTTTCTACTCCTACCTTTCACAAAAAACAACACAGATTATTAATTAGATTTGGGCTTGTGCCTTCGCTGATAAGTCTGAAATGGTTTATTATCCCCTTTTGAGGCACTATTCGTATAATATCATAAATTATTCTTAAGGTTAGTTTCTTATTTTCACATTATTGCTTAGGGCTGATTATCATATTTCTTGATCAATTCAGTGATTCATTCTCTCTTGTTTCTCTTCATCTATACTTAAAACCTCATTATTTCAACCAGAGAAAGTAAGAAACATTGCAAACAGTTTGCTTTATAAATAGAATTTCTAACATGACAAGATGCAGTATAGCAGGAAGTACCCTGGAATCTATGAATGATAAAAATGTAGCATTATACACACAAACCTCTTCAGATGGAACAGTGAACATCAAGTCCTCAATCCTTCGAGCAAACTGGAAAAGGCGTTCAAATTGCTTTCCAATGCAAATAAGGGATAATCAGTGGGGTCCCAAGGATACCAATTCATGTGTTGACACAAAAAATGAAAATAGATTATACTCACATAGTAGATTATCATGCTAATATGACGAGTACAAGCTTGTTCATAGGCTTCACTGGCCTGATGATAAAACTTGGCCAAAGTGGGCACTATGTTGGCGAGGTCATACAAACTGAGTAAAAATAACAAAATAATTGAAAAATGGAAAAATGTCTTTGCCTGCAAAATCAACTGAGTAAAATAAAACAGCCTTTTGGCAGAGGAATTACCTATTCTGAAAGGCAGCATAGTTCTCAAAAAGAAAAATATCTGCGTGCTTTGGTTCTGTTTGTGCAATTTTTTCTAAAGTTGCAAACATTATGCTAACCTGTCAAGCAAAATTCCCACGGCAATGTTATGGTAACAGTTATTTAGTAAATTGAAAAAAAAAAAAAAAAGATTAAGGACTTATTTCCTCTTATGTGGGCTACAGACAAACAAAATGTAATTAGTAAACCACTGAAATTTCTCATAGTAACCGTTGTAAATAGCATATTATTAGGATTAGAAATATTCTCAATATCTCCACAATAATTAAGAAAAAATATCTTCATAATTTTCCTATTTATTTCAGCATATTTTTATTTATTTTTTTTTTAAAGGTTTTGGTTATTACAAATAGAGATGATGAGAATGTAATATGTGTGATTGATATCAATAAAATAATTCTTTATTTTTTCAAATGTAACTGCAGTGCATAAGATTTATAATTATAATTTACCAAGGATTCAACATCATTTATTGAAAATGAAGAAAAAGGCATTGTTAGTTGTTGATCATGTGGTATAAATATGCAGGCAAAAATAATAAATAAGCTTAAAACATTTGACTGAAAGACAAACAGTATTTATCAATCAAATGAATAATTCAAGATAAATAAAACTTAGCAATAACTCCTATTATAAAATATCTCCATTCTACAAGATGGCATGGAGATGCTACACCATATCTTCCAGAAAAGAACAATGTTGCTAGTATGGTTTCACTAAATTTCATCTATAATCTATTTTACATTAGTTGTACTTATTTCTAGTTAATGATACTCATTTCTTACAGTAAACAAAAATTGGAAATATGCTCTATTTGATCCAAGAACCTGACAATTAAAATCTATAAACTCTACCCCCTGTCTTATTTTAATCTCATTACTTTCTGAAAGTATGTGCTTGACTTGTCAGAAAAATCAAAAGACAACATAAAACTGGATAGAGTTCTTAACAAATCACTTACAAATTTTGTATATGCTTGGTCAACCAAATCCCTAGACTGACCCTGGATGTACTGCTCCATCCGAGTTGCAAGGGTTGCAAATCTATGCAAAACAGTTAACCAAGTATTTAGCATCAATCACAAAGAGAGACTTGACAGTTGAAACAAATACACGCTAGAACGAAACAATTGCAGCAGTTACTTATAATTGCTTCCAAAACAAAAACCATTATTTCATAAATATCATTATCCATTGAAATGATTTTAACCAATCTGACTATAGAACTGTGCCTAATTAGCACATTGATCTTACACCAATTTTAGTAGTGTAAACAATTATAATATGTGCTCAACTTCTACCACAAATGTGTGGGTATAAACTCAACCTGAAAAGTAAATTTCAAGCAAGAATTTGAAAAATCATGTAATTTCAGGAACCCAATATGAACTAACCCAGTGCAATTTGCAAAATGTAGGGGATCATAATAGAACAATTTTAGTGTAACATTTTTACACAGACAAATAACGGTGTTAAGATCCTTTCATGCAATAAGAGATATTATTCTACTTCTCTCTTTCTATGTTCCAAACTTTGCATAAATGGCTGAAAAGGTAGCAGATAAGTGTTGTACTACTATCATTACAAAAAAGAACTTCTTATTAGTTTGGAGGAGGGGACAAATAAAAAAAAAAATCATTTCACCTGGGAATGTAGGAGAGGACACCCATTTGGCGAACATTCCGTTCATTTCTTTCAATTTGATGGCAAGCTTCATCAACAAACTGCACAAACATTTCCAATTAAATAAATCAGGTTAGCATTTCAATTTACAAATGGTAAAATAGTCTTCTTTATGGTGCTAGTCACCTACCCGGTTGAACTGCATAGATATTCTAGACTCGAGATCACGAAGTAAATCACGTACAAATCCTGCTGCATCAGCTTTCTGACCGGAGAGATAGCGCTCTGTTATTCCATGCATTGATATACAGCGGAGAGGATCAATCTTGTATGCCCAATCCACAACAGCATAAAAGTCTTCCTGAAATCATATAAAGGAGTTGATATGTAGCTGTATTTGCTGAATTTTTAAACATACTAAACCACTGCCAACAACTCAATAAAACCTGACCAATTATGCAGTGTATACAGTCTTAGTCTGTAAATTGAAATAGATTATATTCATCTCATAAAATCCAATAATGTTGGCCTTCTAAAAGACTATGCTTCATATTAAACGTTTTCTTGTATACCCGAGTTGGTGAATTCTAGTACCTAGCTACTGTTATGAACCTCTCCTTTGTCTACCTCTTCTGCTTATGTGCAGACATTTTGCTTAGAACTATTGCCTTCTATAAACCTTAAGCAGAACTACACAAATATATAAAGTTCACACTGCTGCTGAGGGGAAAGGTTAAGAATTAAGGCACATTGGGCTTCAACAATTTATCTTGAATTTACCCTGGATTTGGTTTCCTGTGGAACACAATAGTTAGAGAGAGAATGAAGAAACATTGTCCAATAATGTGGCGTTGATAACTAAAAGTTTATTAGGAAGTTCAGTTTCCTTCAAGTTTTCTTCTTTATGGTTAAAAGTTGAGGTTCTGGCAGGTCTGATTTATACTATAATAAGTGGGACACGGGACAGGAAGTCTCTTATGTATTTAGTCCTTCAAAGTTTACTAGACAGGGTTTATTCTCCCATACCTCACTTTCGGTGGCAATTTTCGCATCAAATTTTGAATTTTTAAATCATACCTGGGTACTATTAAAAATGGACTAGGTCTAAGTTGACCCTAAAGGCTAAGAGGCAATCAAATTGTTTCTGGTTGTTTTACTCTAGTAATTATCAGTCTTCCAACAGTTCTTGTTTGGACAAACCTAACTGAAAATTCATATCTCCCAAGAAGGTCAAATCTTTTGTCCAGACTGCTGCCCGTAACAGGGATCCACATTAATGACATGCTACAAAAGAACAATTTCACTGCATTGTCTCAGGTGATTGAAGATTACAGTTCAGATCTGGGACTCATTTTCTTCTGCATTGTTTGGCAGCAAATTTTATTTGGAACAAGCTTTATGGTATTTCCAGAGAGATTTGAGTTTGCCTAAAGTATCTGCATCTGTTTATTATGAAATTTAGTGATTTAGGCTTCAATAAAGAAACTGAGATTCTTGCTGTTCTGTTCTTTATATGGAAAGGAATGCTGAATTTTTCAAAGGAACCTCTTCTGTACCCAACACTTGGAACACAGTTATTTTTTAAGTTTGTCTGTGGTGTTCTTCACATGGATTTTATATGCAACAAATGACAAAATCTATTAGTTTCTCTTATGTAAGTTTATCATTAGGATACTTGATCCTTAAGGGTAGAAAAAATGTATAATTTAGATGGAACTATTGTAAAAGTTAACTAAGTTCTAAAAGTGTTTGTATAAATCTGAACTGTATGATTGTTTTCAGATAAATTGAACTGCATTATAGTTTGAGTGAATTGAACTAAACTACACTAGTCTAAATAGCTATGGAATTATCTAATTTTTTGAACTATTATCAATAGACATCTTATTTTAAAACATATTTTTCAATCTCACATGTTATAGTTCAATTTGGTTCAAACAGTTTAATTTAGAAACAATTCAATTTTCTGTATGCAATTCAATTCAGTATCAGTTGAATTTTTTTAACAGCCCTTCATGTCCTCTACTTTTGTACCATTTGTTTCTTAAACAAAATTCTTTTTTCTGACCCAAAAGACGTAATAAACCCAAATCTTATTGTGTCTCTCGCTACTATGCTATATTCAGATCTCTTCATATCACAAATATCAGAAGCACAAAAATGTTAATTCAGAGATAAAGAGCAATGCTGTGCATACTTGTATTCCATCAAGTAAATCCTTAAGTGATTTATTCAAAGCTGCAAGCTCGGCAGAAGTTTTACCTACAAAATGGAAGATATGGTGAAATTCCTGAACAAAGATACAAAGGGAAACTAAACTGAACTATCTATCTGTACCTTCTACATACTTATATACATAAACACACACACAGAAGAGTAAAGGAGACTTCAAAAAATACTATCAGTTGATTGAATCTTTTAATTTATAATAGATGTTGATCATGTATACTTTTAGTAAGAATTGTTTAATGAAGAATTTAGTAGTTCACATTAATCTTATTTATTATATATTTTACAATTGACGATTAATTTTGTTAATTTTAATATTGAGAGTAGTAAGTTATTTATTAATTATTTTAATATTTTGATATTAAGTACTAACAATAGATTTATATTACTATGTATGCCCCTTTTCTAATTAGTTTAAAATATTTTTCATGCACTACAGTAATTAAAAGAAATATTAAAATTTAAATTTAAAATAATTCACAGTATGCTAATAACTATATTATTATGTATATATATCATCATACATATAACAAATTTAATTAATTTATTATATATGATGTTAAAAAAAGAATGATTTTTTTAAATCAATACTAATTATATTTATTAATAAGTTAAAATAATATTATCACTACGATTATAAATTGTATTCCCTATACAAGTTCAAGCAAAATTGTGAATTTAATTCTAATTTCAGTAACTTACCTATCGTTGTTCTTATTTAAGCCTTTTGATCCCCTTTATTTTGATTTTGATTACTTTGTTTGATATTAAGCTACATCATAGTATCATATTAAGATCTTTTATTTCACAGATTAAGTAGGAAATGTAAAAGAAAATTTAAAGTAAAATGTTCCATTTACAAGACAAGATCTATTTAATTAAACACTTGATTACTCCTGTTATAATGATTATTGTAGACACTTTGCCCTTAAATAAGTTTATATATGTCAATATATTAATTCTCAAATTACCATTTTCCTGAATTTTTAATATGTAACTAGTATGCAAAAAGTGAATTATTATGTTTAGTAAGTAAAGTAAAAAGGCTAACCTATTCTGACTTTTTTATAAAAATTGATAATATATATTCATATTTTAAAAAAATTTATGAATCTGAAGGTGTAATTTATAAAAGACATCATAAAATTTATTTTAAAATTCATGAAATTAATAAAATCTGTTCACCAAAAAAATCACATTTATAAAACATTTTAAAATAGTCAAACAAAGATGACTTTAATGAAAAATTTAATGTAGTTTTCACGTTTTTATGTACTATTTTTGTAAATATATAAATAAATACATTTCTTCTTTCTATAATATTAAATACTGTATGTATTTATTAAGTATAATAAATAATGAACTGTATATTGTCTTTCTGAATAAAAACTATATTTTTAATATAAGAATAAAAATATTCTACTATCAATTTTCTTTTTCATTTTATATCTTAAAATAATGTGATTCATGATAGTATTCAATGGTAATTAAATAAATTCCTCTTATTTTTCTGTGTATATGGCTTGCTTATCAATATCAAATTTTCACCTTTTAATTTTATATCAATTTAATTTTTTTATATTACATGTATTTTTATGTTATTATTATTTTTACAATAAATATAGTTAAAAATAATTCATTATAAAAACATGAAAAAAACATGTTATATAATATCTATAATAACAAGAATTGAAACTCAATTTTATATTACACACATAAATAACTAAATATTATTTTAACATTTTTATTAACAAATTTCATACATGTATTGCATCAACTCATAATAAGTTTTAAATATCAAAATTTTTTTCTAAACAACAACTTTTTTAAAATAACGTTCACAATATTAATGTAATTATATGTTACAAGTATTAGATATTCTAAAAAATATTACTTAAAAACACATTTAAAACAAAAACTACAAATGTAAAAAAATGTATAATATAAACCTGTGCATTGCACGAAGAGATTAAAAATATAAAACATGACACTATTAGCAGTGAGTCAGGTATGAGTACCAGATTTGCTGTCATTCTCATCAATGTCCATAATTCCCAAATCATCATCATCATCATCATATCCAGTTTTGTTTCCATTAACAACACCTCCAGGAGGAACAAGTGTAGGAACTTCAAAGCACATGAAGTGTGCAAAAAAAGAACTCTGCAATTTATGCCATGAAGAATTATACATTTGAAATATTAAAGACAAATCTGTGTTGAAAATGAAAGAATATCAAAAGATCACCTCATCAACAAGAAGTGGGATAAAAATCGTAAGCATCTTTGCATAAGCATCAGAGACTGTGGAAGTGTCGGTAGCGTTTACACTCTGACCAGAACCTGTAGAACCTTCAAGCCAAACAGTTGGATTTCTAGATGCTTTAGTACTAGCACGAAGCTCATTTGCAAACTCACGGGCCTGTAAAAGAATGTTTGAAACCTTAGAATCCAAATACTAGGCCTACCATGGCTCTAAAATACAATATGGGTCAAAATTGGTTTTAGTTCCTAGACCTTAAATAAGGTGATTTTGGAACCCGTAACTTTTATAATTGGTGAATGATAAAGAAAGATGATAATGGCTAATCTTTTTAATAAATTAGAATATTATTTAATTCATATTTTAATTCCCTAAAGATAGATGTCAAAACTCTGTCATTATTCTAGTAAAGTTCCATTAAGTGGTACAAGATTCATCAATCATAAAAAATGTGGACCAAAATCATCATTTTAAAGTATAGGGACAAAAACTGATTTTGACAAAAAATTGAGACCTACAGCACACTTTAACCAGAATAGAATATATGAGCCAGAATTCTAATATTAACTATAACACAACTTCAGGTCAAATACCAAATTGCAATCACAACTCAACAACTCCAGTTAAGGAAGATAAAAAAACTCATGATGCAGCAGTAGTGGTGGAGAATCTGCTATTCAAGTATCAACATAATTAATCCAGGTTGAAAGGTACATCTCCTCTTCAACTAGTTAAGCAAAGCAGAAAGGTTATTCGCTGTTGACACCTTTTTCAAAAGATAGTTATTGAGATTAGAGGTATACAACGAGGGAAAGGAGATAAGGGCAAATGAGTATAGTGAGATTGATATTGACTTGATATTATACGAAGTCTTGCAACATGATGAAAAAGCATAAAGCTCCCACCCTCATTTGATACTAATATTAGATTAAATTAGGAAATAAACCGTCATTTATTTTTCAATTCTCTCTACAAATTTCTCAGATAATAGGAAATATTAAGCCAAGTGAGAGATAATCTAACATACTCTAAAATATTCTGATAAATAAGGACAATTTTCTATTTAAAATATTGGCATATAATCTATCAAAAATATTAGACAATTTTCTTTTTAATGCACTGGAAGATTATTTCCAGCAGGAAAAAGAAAAGGTGTAAGAAGTTCCTTTTGCTCACTCCTAGTTATGACAGTCATAGAGCAAACAATCGAGGTACCCTAGCTCCTTCCAATACTAACAAGGTAAGAACAAAATCCCCAAGTTTAACATAATAAGGCCTGAGTTTAAGCAGGCTTGAGTGTTGAATCTGAGGGTCAAAAAGTTACATGCACACAGAGGCTTAAGGATAAAGCTAAACACTACCTGAAACACAGCTACATAACTAATAATTTATTTCCCATTAGTTCAAATCCAAAAGTGGCCCACCTAAACTTATGCTCGGTAAGACAAATCTTAAAAATAAATGATCTACAACACGAAACATCCCAAAGAGCACAAATTTGAAAACTTAATTTGGAATAAGTTACACTTTAATGTTCAATCACTCCGGAGAGAGTCACAGGAAAATTTAAATTGGGACATCTATTCTCTTTAAGAACTTTGTAATCCTCCCAGCCAATGATTATTTTTTATTTATTTTTTATATATTGATTAGCTAAAAAATCATATTAATTAATATATTTTTCACATTTATAATGATGCTCCTTGCTTCATTACAAAAATAAAGGAATGCATCATAATAAGGAAACAAAAAAACCAACATGATGTGAAACAAACCTCCCTGCGAAGAAGCAAGTTTAGAGAACTGCAATAAGCTTTTCTCAGTGGACCCAAGCAATTCTTGTCAAGACTCTGCATGTGTCCAGAAATATAATTTAGGTAGAAAAAACAACCCTGGACAAATATATGTATCCAAAACAAAATTCAAGCAGGACTAATAAGGACTGTTTGATTTGAGAAAATGTTTTCTAATTTCATTTTCTGCTTTTACTTTTTTGTACAAAAAATGTCACCATTTATTTATTTGTTGTCTATTTTCAAATATTTTTTGTGTAAGGAACAGGGGAATCAAAGTTCTACAAAAGCTTTGAAAATAGGGAACAAAATGAAAGCAGAAAGCATTTTGTCAAGGTATATAGGTTATCAGTCCCAAATTTCTAACCTTCAAATGTTGCAGAAGACGTGCATATGTCCTGCACTTGTACCGCAGGTCAGCATGATCAGGCCTCTTTAACTGTCCTCGCTGTTTAGAGCAAGCAGAAAAAATGACTACAATAAATTCAATCAAAAGACTTCCTGGGTAACAATTCTAAAACAAATTTGTAGAAAGTACCTGAGAAAAATAGCTTTTATCACTTATCATGAAGTCCACCAAACTAGCAAAATAATTTCTCAAGAATTCAGATGCTCTCCTGACAAAAGTAGATTTTAATTTTTCAAGTTCTGCACGCTTTTCTTTAACCTGTAAGGGGTCACAGGAATCAGAACAGATGGTTTTTAGGTCCAACACATATTAGTCATATCAACCAAAGCCAGACTATTCTCACTATTCTTTGTGATACCAAATTCGTAGCACTCTTAGAATTTTCCCAGCCAAACAAAATGATAGAAATACTGAATGAAAAATCATCAGTCACCTTGAAAAGATTTCCATTAATACTTTTCTTAACAAATACAACAAACCCTCTGTCTAATTGATAATTTTGTTTCCTAAATGGCTATGTCATGATTGACTTATTTTACCAAATGGTTTTTAAGAGAGAAGTAAGAAGTGAACATACAGCTCTCATATCTGCATAACTAGGGTCTAGATTAGGTGCTTCAAGGCCACGCAAGGCACTAGTCAACCATTCACATGCTTCAACATTTTGAAGCATTCGAGCTTCATCAAATGAACCTCCTGTCAAACTTGCAGCATACTGCAACCAACAAAAACTCATTAAAATAAATACAAGCTAAGAAGTTCATTTGGCTTAAATTAGGATACTCGGCATACCTCAGAAGGGACACGCAACCGCTCAAGAAGCTTATCAAGCTCTTCAATGAGAGATTTGTTATTAACTGATTGCATTTCTAGATTGTTATTGCGTGTTTCTATCTGGACATAAGAAAAGTTATAAGGACAAAGTATAGCAAGAGACTAGCGCTTCTCAAGAACTCACATCAGAATTATATCACCTAGATAACACAGAAAACCAAACAATACTAAAATTGCATAAAGCAACTTTAACAGCACCACAAAAGTGGTCACTTCTGTAGAAATAATTGTGACCATAATCCAACTTTTCAAACGTAAAATCCAAATTTAGATTAATATCATTTTAAACACAAGGAAGAAGTTTGGCACATTAACCAACTGCCCCAGAATCTTGAGAGACTAGGTGAAGACAAAGCTCTTATTGCATGAATGGGGCGACAAGGATCAAACTCTAGATCATTCGGTCTTAGAGACTTCGATACCATGCCATGAACCATGCAAATATAAAAGGGAAAAGAAACCTGCTTTATTTTATTCTTATTTTTATTTATTTTTTTGCTTATTTTAGAAAATAAGAAAACTGATGAAGACAATGAGTATATACAGGAGGAGGTAGTACAATGACCCTTTGTTTAGATAGGTGTATTTAGGAAGCAAGGACATGAAAAACGAAAGGAAATAGAGAGGATGAATAATTTGTCATGGTTTGGATGGTTGGAAATTAAGGGGTAGGAGAATTCAATTTGGGAACTCCCTGCTAAAATAATTCCTTCACAAGGCATGAAATGGAAGGGAAGAAGCAGTGTCTCATTATATTAAGAAAAACTATAGAATAAAAAGTTAATGTTCGTAAGTTAATTTTAATTTGTTTAATTAATATAAAAAGTTCATTTATAAAATGTCTTTCTCTCATGAGGATTGGACTGATACATAAATTCCCTTGCCTTACCAAAGGAACAAGGAAAACTAAACAAATGATTCATGCTTCCAGTAAACACTGCCATTACAACCACAGAGTAAACTGTATCTAGGAAATTTATATTCTTAAATTGAAGGGTACAGGTCCTTACTGATGCAATATCCTCCCTCATGTGCCGGAGTTTTACATTGAATATGCTTAACCATTCATCCATATCTTCCACAACACTGGTGGCTGCATCAAGCCCCTGCAAAACCTGCGCAAGGCACACAAGTAGCGTGAGCCAATCTATAAAAGCAAATTAATTTGTTATAAACCAGGGAAAAACTGGCACTCCTTGCCTGTGTTTTTTAAAAAAATAAATGAAAAATAAAAAGGGCAACAATGAAGGTTAAATAATAAATAGTAAGTGGGGGTTATTATTGGAAAAGTAAAGCAAGAGAGAGAACAAAGTCTAAATAAAAAATAAGATTGTTGGAAAGAAATAATAGGTAGTAATAGGAGTAAAATAAGATATACAAAATGTGTACATTAAAACATCATATTCCCTTTATATATAGTTATAGATAACTAATGAACATGGAGATTTGTGAAATTGATTTGCATAGCAACTCTATTACTCTTGAAGCATCCGCACAAAATATATAGTTTCAAAAAGACATAAAATCAGAGAAATTTATTGATTTCTTAAAAAATCTGAGTCCAGGATTTTAAATACTCAAATTATAGCTTAGTCAACAGAAAATCCTAGTTCAGTCTATCATTTGAAACAAAGGGAGAAAGTTAAGCCGCCACAAAACACATGAACCAAGAGGCCTACAACAATATATATAGCAAACAAGAACATACGAATTTGCCTCATAACCTAATTCATCTATATAAAACCAACTTGTAAAGTAAGAATTGATCAAACTTTATAAACTCTATTTAACTTACAACTCTAGTTGATTTGGGACTAAACACTCTCTTCAAGGTTGCAATTAAGGCAACACAAAGTGCCTGCAATTAATGAGGGCCATGTGTGACCACAACTAATGAGGGTTTTCAACACACCCCGCACACCTAGGGCTATGGGTGCACGAAGTATGACAATGCAAGTGGCCCAATAGAGCATTAGACCTAACTCAATCCCACAAAACTGGTTTCTAAGGGAATTGCTCAAGCTTTATGAATTCGATAAATCATATCACTAGTTGATGTAGGATTACCACCTCCTCAAGGCTACAATTAAGGCAACCCAAAGAGGCTGCAAATAAGTCAGACTGGGAAAGGTCATAAACAAATAACGTTAATACCTCATCCATCAGAGGTTCACTTTCTAAAAGAGAATGCACATTTGCTGCTTCCAGAGCCTGGAGTTCCCTCTTCAACCTTTCAGAAAATTCTTCTGCTTCACCAATACCCATGACATAACTGCACAAATAAAAATAAAATAAAATAACTCAACCATTTATTGGATCAAACTGGCACTGTGAGACTAGTCCTAAGACATGATTTAGTCAGACTGAATTATATACGAATCTAACTGTATCATTCTAACTTTGACAAATATGTTACAATCATTATGTACAACACTTTCCAAAAATTATGAATTCCCTCTATCAATATGAATCATAAAATGTGGCCAGCAGTTTGGAAGGGAAGACGCAGAGACTCAATTGTAACCCAAGGATTTAAAGAACCTGGTTCCACAATTTACCAAAAACATAGGCTATTATTTCAAGAAATTCTTGCTTATCATGAATATCTAGCCTCAATAAGACAAAGAAGAATAACACCTACGTTCCCAAAAGAGCTTCCATGTCCTCTTCCTCTGCCTGGGAGACAAGTTCCTTTTCAACGTTAACTTTCAATTCTGTCTCCCTCACAACAGATGCAACAGGACCACCATCTCGCACTTTATTCTGAGCAGAAACAGGGGGTGTATTTTCCTATTCCAAAGTTTATGAAAATAAACAATTAGAGCACAAAACTTACATTCAATAATTAACTGAATAATGGAATAAGTAATTCGCACAGAGACAGTCCAACACTATGTTTGGATGGGAAGTTAAGAGGGACGAAGGTTAGAAAAGGAAAAGGAAAATTTGACTTCAATCCTTGTCTGGGAGAGGGAGGAATGGGATGTATTAACTTAGTGGGCCCATCCCCCTTAAATTGGCAAGCAAACAGGGAAATTATTTATTAAAATTAAACAAGGAGAAATAACTCTCTTCTTCTCTGCTTAACTTAGAATGGAAAGGAAATTCCCCTTCCTTTTTACTGCATGAGATTTAACTCCCTCCCTGGACTCAACTTCCAAACATATTAACATCCCAGCTTGAAGTCATAGACTTGATACCCACAGATGATATACGTCACGTTCCATACAGAGTACCAAATACAAATTAACTATTTATTAAACAATAGAAGTGAAAAGAATGCAGCTCAGTAAAACAGAATTAGGGCTACTTGACTGTAAAGAAGCACCAAAATTAAGAGAATATATACACCTTAGCCCAAAGAGCCATCTCCACAACATCTATGCCGACAACCTTTGGAAGGCGACCCAAAACATCTTTGCATATGTTCAAGATGCAAAGAAGAAGGCGATTCCTACAAGATAAGTGGTGGTCATTATTAGAAAATTTTCATCCCCTCACATAGAAGACAACCACTAACTAACTGTCCATGCATAGATTAACATTTCTCCCAAATATAACCTGTCATCAATATTGCGCATGGTCCATTGAGGAGGAGCGACACTCTGGCTTCTGAGGTTATCAAATCCCTGCAAGATACACAAGCATCAGCCTAACAAGAATATATAATTGGGAAGACATCAAAAAATAAACTCGAAAACAGGGAATTGTAGCATGCTTCTCATAGCTTCTGTGCCTGAAACCGAGAACATGTCTAGAACTAGAATATAAAGATCTCATCCGTTATGGAACTTTACCAGAGTAAATGTACATCCACTGGGATCATTTGCTAAAACTTCCACTTTTGACAGGTGCTTTAGCTTGTATAGCTTTGCAGGCTGCAAGCACAACAGTTTTACAAAGTTGAAAATGCTAGACAAGAGGGTGAAGAAATGCCACCCAAAAATAGAACACGTGACAATAAACAACATCTAAAGGGGAATCTCTAGCTACTCTGAATTCAATTTGACGGGGAGGGGGAATCATATTTTTTTTCTTGCTCAAAGAAATTATTATATAATCCAGAATCACCAGACGACGTTCGTGTCGGTCAATCTCAAATTGGGCCCATGGCCAAGCTTCTCAGACAACTATAAAGTGTTAACAAACATGGATTATGTGTCATGTTGAAACTGACTTGACCATGGTCTAGAATTATCATATAATAATTGCTGCATCATGAGCTAAAATCCAAACATATGAAAATAAGAAAAAGAAAAACAAATTACTTCAAGAACTCCTCCGGTAGAATACTTCAATACGCGAAGAAAAGCCGACGTCCTCTGACCCTTGGATTTCGCTGCAGCAAATACCACCTCATCACCAACAACTACACAAATGTAGAGTTCAACAAACAATTAAAACACAACACATGCTGAAGAAACCACACACAGACACTCCCGCCTTAAGATCCAACAAGCTAGATATCACAAAAGGCACACGAAGTTAATCGAGCATTACAGCATAAACCATAGCTAAACCTAATGCAAAAACTGTATGGAAGCTTCAAAGTGTAGTTATAAAAAAATAAAAAATCAATGTTCACATCAGAGTAGTTAATTTAATTCCTTGAAAGCTAAAACATCGGTGGAATCTTGCGCAAGCAAAATCGAAGTAGCAAGCAGAGGAAACAGTTGAATTGAGAATTGTAGAGAGGGAATTAGAGGAAGGTAACTGGAGAGAGCGAGAACCCTAGGCTTGGCCATTTGGCGACCGAGCTTGGACGATTTTCCTAAGATGCCGTGACTCTTGGCGACGCGAAGCGCCATCACGATCTTCTGCTTGGGATCTTCAATTGCAGCGTCGCAAGCTCGCCGGAGCTCGCCGTCGTCGGCGCTCGATTTGGCCATTTAGCGTTATTCGCTGATCTCGAAGCTCCTCTCGTAACTGAAAGAGAGAGAAGAAGGAGAAGAAGCAAAGTGAAAAAGTCCTTAGCATAGTCATAGTTAAAATGAAAGAAAAACGGACTTTTCCTCATCAGGATCTTCTGCAGTTCCGTTTTGAACTGTGTGAATCTTAACCGTTGATTGTACTTTAATATTAATAATAAAATAAAATAAAATAAAATGTATGGTGAAAGATTGAAATGCAGCTTATTACAGTTATTTTAAACTGTGGAGGATCCGTATCCATGCTGGCTAATGGTTTCATTTGTTTTTTCTCCCTTTTCTTTGTTGAGTCTTTGTTTACTTTTGTTTTACCCACGGTAGAACCTGGATTACTCGCAGTCAATTTTAGGCAATTTCCGAAAGCTTAATTTTTATTTTTTTTTGTAATTTATGAGGATTGAAAAAGAAAATAAAAATAGAAATTAATCTTTCTTCTTGTCTGAATTGAACTCTAACGATTAATTAATATTATTTAATATATTTTCATCTTTTAGTTTTTTCCACATTAATATATAAATATATGTATACACACATTTATAAGATTGTTTATACGATTATATGAAGTATAAGGAAAAAAATATTAGAATTGTAATTTTATTTTTGTAAACGAAATTTCGGTAAGAAAATTAAAATTCTTGCACTTTTGAACGGTAGACATTTTTTTCGTATATTTTGACTTTTTTTACATTTTATATCTTTAATGATTATCGTCATTAATTAACTTCAACCACATCAATAATAATGAAAAAGATAATATATTTTCTGTATGATATCTAGTTTTACCTCTTAAGCTTGAATTTATTATATATTCTATGTATGCATTTCTGTCTAACGCAGAAAACTAAAAGTTTATGCGGCATTGCCAGGGAATTGTTAAACTGCATGAATTAAAATTTTAGATTTTTTATAGATTATTTTGGTATCTTATTTTTATGTTATAGTTGTTTATAGAAATGAAAGGATTGAAGAGAAAATTTATGATTTATTAGTAGTTATAATTGATATTAGTTTTAATTAATAAAAATATAAAATTATAAATTTGTCTTATGATTCAAAATTATTGATTTAAATTTAAAGAAAATATAATTATTTTGTTTGATGATAGCCTATCGTTGTAATTATGAAATTTTAATATAAAAAGTTTTCCATTGCGATTAGATTTAAAGTTAAATAAATTGTGATTAATTAGAGGTACACAAATGATTTGCATAACAATTTGGTAAAATTATTTTAATTAGAAAATTAAAATTTTGTAGACATTGTCAATATATTGAAATTTGTTAAATTTGAAAAAGTTTACAAAAATAATTAAAATATGTATACGAAAATGTGAAGTTTATAATGAAAAGAAAATAATATAATTAAAATAATAGTTATATCACAATTCTAATATATATAATAATAAATAATTAAATAAATATGAACATCATGGGAAATTTTCGCAAAAGTCATGGAGGTAAAGAAATAATGTATCCTCTAAATCTAATTCTACAAATCATCTTTATCAAATATCAAATTTATTTTATCAAGAATCAAATTTTATTTGTATCATAAATCAATTTTATCTTTATTGAAAATCAAATTTTATCTTTATCAAAAATTAAATGTTATCTTTATTAAATATCAAATTCCATTTTTATAAAAAACATCAAAATTCTATTTTATCAAAAATCAAAATTTATCTTTATGAAAATCAAATTCTACTTCTATTAAATTCTAATTCTATCAAAAACTAATTTCTATCTTTATTAAAAATAAAATTTTATCTTTATCAAATTTTTATTTTATTTTTGTTATTAATTATTTAAATTTTTTTAATAACAAAAAAATAATTTTTTTAATTCAAATAAAATTTTTATAAGTTATTATAATATTTTCTTTCAATTTCAATTTTATAGTTACATATTATTATAATTTATTCTACCAACTTTAAATTTATTAAAGAAATATAAAATAAAATAATTTATTATTTATTTTCCTATTACAATTAGTTAGAAATATCAATAAAATATTTTATTTTATTCTTATTTTTTTGAATTTTAATTTAATATTTTTATATTATTTTTTATCTTAATTTCTGTTAACTAATAATTATAATTGTTAATAATTCCAACAACACTTAAAAAAATCATAAATAAATTAGTGTTATGTCATAAATTAAAAACTAAAGAAATGTACCAAGAGAAATACGAAACAGAAGAATATTAATAAAGTATAATAAATTCAATCAAAAGCTAAATAATAATTGATAGTTAAACCTATAGATTAATTACAAGTGAATTTCTTAACTTCTAAAAATATTTTATCTTTCTATTTATAATATCAAATTAAAAGTTAGAAGAATCACATATAATCTAATATATTTTCATTTTTTTTCAAATCTTGGAATTTGTTATCGTACACTCACATTAAGATAATTTTTTAGTTCTCTTATATCGTATACGTAATTCTTTCCACTTCATCCTTATAACCTTATCAAATTTGCTATCAATATTAATATTAATAAATTATTTTCTATCGAGGTTATATGTTAAAACGTAAGATTAGTATTACCTTATTTTAGTTGTATAATAACAACACATTATATGTGTAAAAAAAGATAGAAGAGGAATTGAGGAGAATATGAAATGGTGAATGATTTTAGTTTAGTAAATGATGTAGCAAGACACTATTTCAATTAATGAGTGAATTAAAATTATGGAGGAATATTCTACGAATTTAGGGTAATTAATATTTTTTTCTATTCCTTTTCTTTTATTTTTTTATTTTTTCATGTGGTGTGTTGTTACTATACAATTAAAATAAATGAACGGTTACAAATCCATGATTGAAATTAATTATAATTAAATAATTGAAATAGATATCAAATTAATTTGAATAGAAAAGTGGTTAGATGCTATGAAGAAAAGTTACCTGCTCTATGTAAACTAGTTAAATGAAAAGATGATTTAAATTCTTTGAATTAAAAAAAGGTTGACCAAATTATTGTTTAAATTAAAATAAAAAATTATGTTAGCATGAGATTTATATATTGAATTAAATTAAGAATAAGTTTGATGTTGAAAAGAAAAATTAAATTAAATTAAAATTTAATAATAAAATATATTTAGCAAAATTAAGTGTAAGTTGGATATTTGAATTTAGTTATAATATAGAAATAATTTAAAATAAAATTAAAATTCAGCAATAAATTTAGAAAGAAAAATTTGAAAATATTATATAATCTTTTAAATAAATTTAATGTTAGTTTTTAAATTATATATATTAGTGATTAAATTTATTTCTATATTATGAACTAAATTCACACTAGGTAACTTTTCTTTACGGCATGGAATTACTTTTTTATTCAAATTAACTTCACATTTATTTCAATTACCTAATCATAATTAATTTTAACCATTACATGTTTATCAATAAATATAATACAAGGAATGGGAAAGAATATTAATTATCTTAAAATCATGCACTACTCTTACAATTTTAATGAACTCATTAATATAGTAGCTGTACCATTTTATCTAGTAAACTAAAATGATAAAAATAAATAAAAAATCACAATTTTGAAAATTCCACGTAAAAATAACACCAATTTAGAAAATTTGTCCTATAAATTTTATAAATCTTATATTTAGGACGAAAGTGATACTTTATTCTAAACATAAAAAAAAGGAAAACTTTTATATGTTACTCAATCTTTAGACGCTACTTTACTGTTTTTTTTTATCAAAAATAACATTTATTATTTTATTATTTTGTTATATCCTTAATCATCAAAATAGTTAATTAATGGATAAAATAGTACTTCTTTATAATATTAAATATATTCAGGCAATAATTATAATGATTAAAATTTTAATATTTAATTAGCATTATTATTACTACACTTTCAAAGAATAGTTTTTTCTAATAAAAGTAAGACTATTTATAATAATTTAATAAATACATGTAATTGTGGAAAAATTACTTATTAATTTTTCCTAGAAACATATTATTATTTTATTGATTATTATAGTTAGCAGGTTGTTTATATTCATTATTAGTGTTATTTACTTCACAATTGTTTCAACATTATAATATAATTTTATATACATATATATAATTTTTGTCATAAATATTAATCAACAATTTTTATTATTTTAGATGTTTAAGATATTTAAATTTAATACGTTATTATTTTATCACCATTAAGTGATAAACTTTTTCTATTAGAGAATTATAGAATCATAAGAATATCTAAATCTAATTTATGTTAAATTAAATTAAAATTTTAACTTTCAAACTTTTTTATGTTTATTTTAAATTACATTATATTTTTAACATGTTATTGATACTAGTTATATAATGCGGTTATAAATAATATAAGTATTTTACTCCCAAGATGGTTTATATCTAAACTTTTTTTAAGTATATCCATTTTTTTTTCTTTTTTGCGAACTTCAATTATTGAGCACAAATATCTCTAAAATCTTTGGTAACTGAAACCCAAATATAGTAGACATCAAGTACAACTAACCTCTAAACAAATAAACCTTAAAGGGCACCTTTCATTATGCAACTCCTCTCATTTTCTTCAGCTCTTGTCAGGCTTATTATTCCTAGAATCGTTTAAAAAAACATTGAAACTAACACAGAAAGACAACTAAATTTAACATCCTGGAACTTTAGCTAACCCCTTTCCTAAAAAACTACCCAACACAATCTTGAAATGGTACCCTCTCATCATGTAAATTTTCTATATCAGGATTCTTATCGGCTTCTTTCTACGCTTTATCATATGTTTCACAGGTGTGGCAGCACAATGGATCATCAAGCTGAATCTGTTGCATCAGTGGTTCGAAGTTCTGCTCTGTTAACTGTTTCATCGTATGCCTTACATGATCATTGCCATCAATAGACTCTCCAGGAATAATTGCTACATGTCTGACAAAATACCTATGCCACCAACCACATAGGGCTGCATTTATTTATTTTAACTGAATAATAGACACAGGAATCTCAATTCATGAAATCATCGGTGTTATTATAGAAATTTGTGTTGGGAAACAGGTCCAAAGCAAAATCTCTTCTTTGTTTGATTTCTCTTTCTATCAACTAGATTCTTTCTGACATAACCTAATCAAAGAGCTTACAATAAACAAGTAAATACAAATTATAATCATTCACTGACTATGAGAGAAGAGGGGATGAAGTTAGAAAAACCACACATACCTGATTCAGATTGGCTAAAGAAACTATTGAAATAAGGAAGGAATTAGATAAATGTGGGTAGGCATTGCTTTCAACCAGTTTAACTAAATCAGCTTTGCAAAGGTTTGGCCTTGCGGACATGGCCCATACTATTGACAAGATCCTTGCGAGTACAAACAGGAAAAGCATAGATGTTTTTGAATGCTTTCAGCCTCCACAGGACATAAGGGAAGCTGAGCTGATCCCTAGATGTGAAGCGAACCACCTCATTAAACCAGACGCACATCAATAGATTAGTTAGGGGTGTATGCTTCCTGACGATAACAGAGGCTTCACATAGAGCTGCACAGCACAAGTTTAATGGAACATTTTACAAAATATATGGGCAAAGGTGGAGATACAATCCAAACTAAGCCAAAGTTCGGCAACACAATAAATGAGGATTGAAATCTATAGAAAATGTGACATATAGCGAGATCCTAAATGAAATAGAACATGGATTTTTTTTTCTTAGGAAAAGAAGAAAAATGTTACAATTACTTTTAGCCAATAAAAATATGATCAGTGCATACCTTTTTTTCCTCCAAATCTCTTGTCTTCAGGCAGGCCATCTTTTCTGTATTGATTCAGTTGCACTTCAACTTCCTCTGGCTTGGCTTTGTTCTTCTTCACAACAGCCTTAGCCTCATCATAGACACTACTGCGAGCTCCATGTTCTGATATGGCAAGCATAGCTTTTGTGCGCCAAAGAAGTGCTTCCAACACACCTAGTGGGTCTCTCCGGAATTGGGACTTGGAGTCTACCCAAATTGAGTATTTAGCTTGAGGAAAAAGGCGATGGCTTAACATCTGAAAGAGTTTCAAGTGCACACATGGTTTAAAAGGTGAACAAAGGAAAGTTTTATCAGAAGATGACAACCCAAATTAAAGAATAATTGAGAACATCATGCTAGGTATGTACAACAATAACAAAAGTCTTATGCCATTAAGTGAGGTCAGATAGATAGATTGTGCAACGCCTTTCAACTCAATTAAACACCAAATTTTCATTCATCAGGTAAAGGCACATGTGTCAATTGATGGGGTTAATGAAGGACAACAACCATTGTGAGCATGCATTTACATAGCAGTGTATGCAAAAAAATAAGAATCTTCGAAAAGGGCAGGACAAAGAAACGAGTGCAGCCACATGTTAATTATGCACTGCTATAAAGACATAGCAAATGGCATAAGAAAGAAGACACCAGGCTTCAAAGATTTACTACCTTGGGAATTTTACCATTCAACCTTTGATCGGCAAAAGGAAGATCTCGAACAACAACAACACGCCACTTTCCAATAAATCCATTTTCCCCAATTCTACGCTCCACCAACTCCTGCGCTTTGACGGTGATTTCATCCCAGAATGCAACATAGCAAACCTGCATACCACTAAATAGATTTGGCAAATAAGATCAGCGACTTCTACGATGTATCGATAACAAACTCTTATACTGCTTAAATAACCTTCTTAAGCGAAGCCTCAGACATTCCAATTGGCTGATAGAGATCATCTCCACCACCAAATGCACAAGTAGATACCACGACTTTGCAACCTTGCATGTAACTTTTATCTTGATCAGATATCTTAAACCCTCCATTCACACTGTAAAACCCGCAGTGTACCATCATAGTTTCTTTCACCTACACGAAGAAACAAAGGCTAGAGTAAACATATAACTACCGCCAACCAAAAAGAGAAGTAGCTAAAAATGAGAACCAAACCAACCCATTACCTCAAAACTTCTATCTCTCTGCTCAAATGTTTGATTTCCAGTAAATAAATTAAACCGTGTATCCTCTGTACGCAATTGAGACAACGTAACATTCGCTCCTACAAAAGACCTATCACTCTCTGACATGTATAAAACTTCACCAACAGGATCACTAGATGATTCTTCTTCCACAGGTATATCCAGCTGCTCAAGCTTTTCAGGAGGTAGAAGCTTCAAGCAACCTGATAGGGATCAAATCACACATCAAGACCCTATCCTATGCATCTTGAAATGAAAAAATTAACATCTCAACTGAGAATTATCCACCCTGACAATCAACCACTTTAAAGAGAAAGTTAACTACCACATTTCAATACACGCAACACTATTAAACATCAACCATCAGCGAAAACATATTTAATCATTAGTAGTCCCACAACAATTAGATGCTGATAAATATACACATTCATTTACTCTTAACCACTTATGCAAAATTTGTCACCATTAAACATTTCATTAATTCTACAAGTGTCAGATATTTCTATTGTATACACACAACCATTTCCTCTTTAACCACTTATCAGACAAAGTCAATCGCACAGTAGTTTTTCAACAATCTCATCAAACTATTACCCAAAAGTGGCATAAGTTTAAACGACAATCGTATACCTTCACTCTACACAGTAGTGAACCACATATAACGAATCTTACGCTAATCATTACTAATATCAAAATAGAGAGAGACAGGTACTTACGTTCTCTGACGCCAGCCACAACATGTGTGGTAGGATCGAGGCGATTCAAATTGGCGGGGGGCTCCTTCCGCGATGTGGGACTAGATCCATCAACTTTCTTAGCGCGTGTTTCTATGTTGCTGTTCGTTTTTAAACTATTGAAGCTTCGCCCGATTCTGGTGGCCTCGAATATGAGCAATCCCGCAGCGGGAACAATGACGAGCAGCATCCAGTATCTGAGGAGTAGCTTCCGCAGCAATCTTCTGTTGCCGAGTTTCTTGCGCTTCCGCCGCGCGCGGATCCGCATCCGTCCCAGCTCGTCGGATTCATCGTCCGACACGGAGATCGAGACACTGTTGTTGAGGTTGGTGTTGTGGAACATTATGGAAGATGTGGCGTAACGCGGTTGCGAGAGGGAAAGAGGGAAATTGGAACAGGGAACGAGGTTGATAATGCAGAAGAGATTTAACGACCTAAGAACTGCCCATGATTTTCTTTCATCGTATTTGCACCAGCTGCAGTTTAATATGCGCTTTACTCTTTCTTCACCCGTCCATCTGAGGTGCGGTTCTATTGGTACATATAATGAAAGTTTTTTATTTAAATGAATAATAAATACAACCTTGACTTTTATTTTTATTTTTATTTTTGTTTTACATGTTTACTCACTTTGGTATAGTAAAATCCTTTATTTAATATCTCTTTGTCTATCATCCAAAGCAATTTCTCCTCTCTAAACTACATTTCAATGTCAAACTTACTAAAGGGGCTGGTTCAATAGAGAATAGTGTGGGTAAATTACTGTACATCTTTTAGTATTTATGTTTAATTTGTACGAATAATATACACACACATATATAAATATAAATATATATATATATATATATACACTTGTCGGTGAAATTAATTTAGAGACACAATTAAATTAAATTCAATAATTTTAACAAGTTGATTTTAATATTCTTTTGCAAAACCCTATTTAATATAAAAAGCCATGCTTCCCCTCTCGAGTTGTGTTCTTTTTCTTCTTTTATAATGAAAATATTAAATAAAATAGTGAGTTTATCTAATATTTATGTTTAATAAATACACATTATCAGTGTAAATGTCAATATATTCGATATTATTTTTAATATGGTTATTATAAAAAATAACAAACTAAACATGTATGAAATTTTATTCGAATAACAATGTGATAACACTTTAGACTGTCCGGCATTTTTTTTTTTCCTTAATATTTTGAAAGCAAAAGAAGTATTTGCTTATCATAGAAAAGCAAGTAAGAATTAATAAAACTATTTGTTATTTGATAGAAGATTAATATTATATATTCTTATTAATCCATGCATAATGTATTTACTTCTTTATAAAGACAATGTTAAATGAAGTAATATATATATATATATATATATATATATATATATATATATATATATATATATATATATATAAAGTTTATGTATCTCTGACAACCGATGAAAAATTGAGACAGTAAGAAATTTCACAGGTCATTATTTCAAATATCTCAATATGACAGATGAAGGACAAATACCACAAAATTTAGGTCATGAAATGAAACCTGCACTATAGTAGTACAACAGTAGTTTGGTTGGGGTGAAATGGAGAGAAATCTCATCGTACCTACAATTCCCAATTCCATACAGATCAAGGAAACAAGAGATGGGGAAGCAGAGGGCAAGATTCTGAATACATACAAGCCTTGGGATACTCTTCAATTTCTCTTTACTTTTCCTAACGAAAATCTACAACTACAAATGAGAAAACAAGCAATAGTTCCCAATATAATCCAATTCCAGAGACACTAGGAGGACAGAAAAAGACAGACCATACATGTGAAATCCCAACCTCAACGTTTGGAATACTGAGGGGCTTTACGAGCTTTCTTCAAACCAACTTTCTTCCTCTCAACCACTCTGGAATCTCTAGTAAGAAGTCCTTCCTGTCTCAAAGGTGATCTATGATCTTCGCTCACCTTCAGCAAGGCACGGGCAATGCCAAGAGAGATTGCCTGAGCCTGACCAGACAGGCCACCACCCTCAGCTTTCACAAAAACATCATAACTAGTTTCATATCCCAAAGTTATCAAAGGGACCTTAATGTATTGAAGCCACAATGGATTTCCTTGAAGATATTCCTACTCAAAATTAATGTAAATTAGACAGAAAAAAAAACAGATCAAAAGGAAACGACAATTATCAATCACACAGAGACAGAGATCTAAGGTGTAAAAATCCATTACAAAAATGAAAACTCCTAAAAGACACAATCACAGCTGTAAAAAGGTCGTCCACAGATTACAAATAACTTGAACATTATCTGATTCCAATTCGAGCTGATTTCTCATTAAATCCAAAATTCAAGATGACAATATGAGAAATCTCTTCATGTCACTATGAATAGTGAAAAAAAAAAAGAAAAAACAACGAGCCACCCAGAAACTTCAATCACACAAACTAGTAAAACCAATCCATTCATAATATCAAAATACAAAATTAATTTAAAATAAAACAGTAAAAGACCCACCACACATATACATTATGCCATCGTAACTCGTAATACGAAGTATTCTTCCACAAAGATAACAAAGAACTTGAGCAAAAATCCAACACCAGGCAGATGTTCAAATTATATTATGTTGAAGCCACCAAACCAAATGACACACATCGAGGGATGCTTTGTAGAGATCGTGAAAAATAAAAGGAACTTGAAAATTATCCACATCAACTCAACCATGCAAAGCCAAAGTGAATGTGAATAAGTGCATAAGAAAAAGTCCGAGTCCCCACCCAACAAAAGATCCCACAATGAGCACAAAGAAGTCCATCCTTTTTGTGTTCTTGTTTTCAGCAGGAGAAGTTTGTCCTGGTTTGTGAAGCAGAACTTGGCGCTGCACATGTAACTTGTGCTTCAGATTGAGCAGTCAAGGAACCAAGTTCCCTTTGTTTTCTTCCTGAATAATAATCAGGTAGAAAATCTTGCTGTGCAAAGTATGGGATCCTGTTCGCAGCCCAAAGACAGCAACTCATGACACACCACACGGGCCTTCCCAAGCCCAAATAGACGTCCTCTAGGCCAGCATGGCTCAACAACTACTATTAGAAGTGAACTATTTCAAATTTTCTTTTTCCTTTACCTGTAGGATGTGTCAAGGTATACACCTTGGATTTCAGTACAGTTACCTTTGGTCTTTCAAGTAATTCAGGTCCTTGCAGTTGGAAATCACGAATGAAAATTACCTTATCTTCTTTTCTTCAGTATATAGTGGCTCGTTTATTTCCTTTAATTTTCCCTCAACCGTGACTTAGGCCTAACATTTCAGTACCCTCATTGGTATAATCTAACCTCTGAATTGGGAGAAAGCGTGATTAAGGCCCATGAGGAAGCCCGTGGCACATTCTATGTGGATGTATCCAAGAAGAGATTTCACACCTTCACAGAATACTCATCCAGCTCTTCCCAGATACCCTTTCAGTTTTATAATAACGATTCACATTAAGTGACCCTTCAGAGTAGTTAATCAACTACTTCATTATCTTGCTAAAAATGTGCTTCAGGTCCAATACAATTGCAATCACAAGCTAAAGAACTTCTAATACCACACCAGATACCAGAGAGTTTATGAATCGGCAGATTCTGAACCGACTGAATTTCACAGTGCAGCATAATACAAACATATATAAGCATCTCTAATTCATTAACTCACAAGACACTAATGATTGAGCAACTAACAGAACCTACGACAAACGAAACCAACTAACAAGACCATGTCTGGATAAAACATTCCACAAACACTACTAAGTAAACAAAATAAAATCAACATAACATACCAAAGAAGTCCTGAAATTTCCACCTACTATATGTTAATATATCATTTAAGTGAATTTTTATTTATATCTTTGAGAAATTGTACTTTCCCGAACTGATTTAGAATTTGTTGAGTACCTTAGCGTCGCGGTAATTGATGATGAATTTGCCGGTTCCTTCCTGGAGAACGACGCGAGCGATGGCGCTCTTACGGCGGCCGGTGCCTATGATTGTCTGGGCGGCGAATCCACCGGGAAGCCTGGATTTGACGTACTTTTTGAGGTCTTCGGTTTCCGGTTCGGCGAGCGCGGTGGCGGAGACTGTGAGGGAAAGGGGTTTGGGGAAGCGCGAGAGGGAGAGGGTGGTGGCGAAGGAGAGAGTGTTGGGTCGTTGAGAAATGTGGGAAGAGAAAGAGAGAGAAGAGAGGGAAGTGGTGAGAGCCGAAAGGGAAATCGCCATTTCCACTACCTTGGCAAATGCAAGCCTGAGTGGATAGTGTATTCAACAACGCCAGATAAAGGAGATAACGATTTATTCAGACTTTTCTTTATTTAAAAAAAAAATATATATATATATATAAAATAAAATAAAAAATTGATCTTAATTTCAAATTTTATTTAAGCAGATAGAATTAGTCAATGAAATAAAAATGTTTCTTTATGTTAATAAGTGTTATTATTTTTACTTTGAGATTTAAATACGTAAATATTATAATTTATTTATTTTGATAAAATATTTTCTATACTTAGAGTTAATTATATTTTTTTGTCTTCTTCTAGATAAAATATTGAAGGGTTATTTAAGAGGGATTTGATTTTTTCTATATGGATTGAACTTTTCAAAAACTTATATAGACTTGTTGATAAAGATTAAAGAAGATGTATTTGTAAAGAAATTTAATATTCAAATTACTACAAATTTTAGGTAAGAGAATTGAAAGTATAACTCAAGTTAAAAAGGCACCATTTCTTTTATATTGTCACATATTTATATGTTTTCGGTGTTCAATAATCAAAGGATGAAGATATTGCTTTTACTTTGGAATAAATGCATTTATTTATCTATTAAAGAACAACAATTTTTTTATATTAGATTATGAAATATATTTTTTTTAGCATTTTATAGAAAGAAATTTTTAAGAAGTATTTTTCTAAATACTTTTGTAAAATTTATTTTGATAATAAATAATATTGATAGTATTCAACTAGATCATTGAAATATTTTAAAAGGTGTAATAATAATTGTTCATAGTAAAAATAATAGTACTCTGTATAAGACTAATGAAACATTTCATCCGATTCTGTTGGAATATTTTAAAAGGTGAAATAATAATTGTTCATAGTAAAAATAATATAGTACACTTTATAAATGAAACATTTCATTTGATTATGTTGCAAATGAAAATTTGCATATATGACACTGAAATTTAGGTCATATGAGTGAAAAATGGATTAAGATCATCTGCTTAAAGATAAATTATTAAATCTTTAATTAGTAGAGAGTGACATGTGAAAAAAAACTTATATTTGAAAAGTAGAAATGAATTAGCTTTTAGACAAATAAAAAAAAAGAAGACTTGACTTTGTCTTTGATGTTTGAGGACCAATAATTGTCACATTCTTTGATAAGAAACAATATTTTGTAACCTTTATAAATGGTCACTCTAGAAATGTATGAATTTATCTTTTAAAACACAAATTATAAATATTTGAGGCTTTCAAAATTTGAAAAATCATGATAGAAAATAAGAAAAGATTAAACATCAAAAAGTCTAAATTTGATAATCGTGGTGAATATGAAAACAATAAATTTTTTGAAATTTTGTTATAGATACGAAATCAGAATAGAGAATATTGTGTCAAATACATTACCACAATGATGTAGTTAAACGTATAAATAAAAAATTGACTAAAAAATAAAAAAACTTTTATATTTCTAGTTTGGCTTACTAAAACAATTTTAAGTAAAAACGGTCAACACAACAATTTACTTAATCAACTTAAACTCTTCGGTATTATTGGAACATAAAATACCGAAAAAAAAAATGAAGTTATAAAGAAATAATATCTTAAAATTTTTTTGTTGTGTAACAAATTAATAATTAAGAAAGGAATAAACTTAACTATGAATAAAGAAAATATAGTTTCACCAAGAATAATGTAGATGAATTTGACTATCATTTATGAGATGATAAAAACAGAAAAATTATATTAAAATTAATTTATGATTAAAAAGTACTATTAATTTTCATATTAAAATTAGTTAACAAGTTCTATCCATAAATATATAAGGTGATTGTTATTTTTTTTTATGATGTTTGATCTTATAATTAGGTTGTGGGGAGATTTAGTTCGTGGATGGGAAATCAAGTAAATTAATACTCTGTGAAGAGATAAGTTAATTATTCTTTTTCATCATGTCAATATTAATTAGTATCGGATAAAAATAAATAATTTAGAGATTATTTTATAAATTTTTAAAAATGGTATTCTTTTTGTTTATAATCATAAAAAATACTTTTAAAAATGATTATGTGAGAAATTATTTAAAATAAACTGTTATTTAAATTAAATTTTAGATTTTGCTAGCTTCTGGTTATCCTGAAAAGTTAAAATAAATATGTATAAAAAAAACTTCTTAAAAAATTGGGAAGAAGTGTTTTTTTTTTTTTTTGTTAAAGAAAAGCTATAAAAATTCGCCCTATCATCTAAAACAAAATTTATAAATCCTCACTCAAATACATGCCTAAAATATGAAGTTCTTCATTATTGGTACAATTACTCTAAGCCTAGTTGTCCACTGGGACTAAAAAGAAGAAAGAAAAACAAAATCATTGATCATGTCCAACTGATCCTCCCCACTTTCTCATGCGACTTTCAGCTTGTTCAGCCTGTGAAATCCATTGATAACAATTAAATTTGAACATATAACAGATTACTTACAACAAATTTGAACAAAAAAGAAGATTGATGATTCTCATTGGAACATTTTCTTGTAAACCTTCCTTAAACTCTTGCAAGATTAAATTAAAGAGAGGGAAAATAATAAATGTGGAATGCACTAACCTCTTTTTTCCAGTTGGTTACTGCAGTGACTATTATAAGGATTGTGGTCTGCAAAACTATGCCTGCAATCATCCCTGACCAAATACCCTGAATTACAAAGAGACATAAAGAGTAAGATAAAAAAAAAATACACACTAATATAATACTATAACAAGAAAAACTGTCACTAACAAACAATTAAGATTGATGATGCTATATATAATAGTATATAATGTCAATGGTACATCACCTCAACTCCAAGATTAAGTACAAATCCTAAGATTATCCCTGCTGGTAATCCAAATACATAGTAGCACCCAATGTTGATGTATGCTACTAGAGATTGCCAACCAGCTCCAACAGCAACACCTAATGAAGTTTTATCATGGAAAAAAGATGAGATTTAACACACAAAAATAAAACATACACTTTGTAATTTTTGTGCCTTAAAAATTGCATTTAACTTGTAAGAGAAGATATAGTCCTTGATTGGATATAACTTTGAGAGTTGGATCTTTTGAGGGAGAATTCACAAGGAAGATCTCGTGAGCATGAGACCTGAGCTAAATCCACCTTTAATCTAAAATCTTGTAATGAGTTTGTGGATTTTTTTCTTATTTGTTACTTAACTTTCTCGTTTCTACTTAATGTGAAACTTAAATTCATATTTGAATACTTAATATGTAATGTTGAGTTTTTGAACAAAAATTCACTCGAGAACCTAGTAATATTAGTGATTGATTTGCTGACGATATAAATAATTATGAATGTCCTGTTATATGCTAACTCGACTTTTTTATTTTTATTCGATGTGAGACTTAGATTCTTAAGACATAGATTTTGAGAGTGACTAACCAGATAAGACTGGTTGAAGGCTGTTTAGAAGCACAGTGACACCAAGCAAAGCAGCAAGCTTAGTTGTTTCAACGGCAACTGCAGTAGTGGAGGTAAACAAGTAGGGAAAGTAATCCTTTGTTGATAGCACTACGATCATGATCAGAACACCTATGGCCACTGATGTGATGGAAACCACCCACACTGAAAACCTTGCAGCCTTGAAATCACCAGCACCAAGTTCATTTGATACTCTCACACTGTCCATCAATTAAAACAAGTCATTTAGAATATTCTTCAGTCACCCCTTTATAATGTCCCAACATGATTCAATGAAAAACCCCACCTTATAGCAGCATTGAACCCAATTGCAATCATGGCATCCCAGCCATTTATGTTCATACTGCAAACATCAAAACAAGTATCAGTAATCAATTTTGATCTTTGTTTGCTATGTTCATTTAATATAGTGTCACTTAGGATGATAGTTGGCATTGTAACTAGTTACTTGTCACTTTATTAGCCAAAGGGTCGTAAAGCATTTTTAGGCCATTATATTTGCAACTTCTTCAATACAAAGAGATTTTGAGGGTCTTGGGGGGTTAGAAAAATATTCACCAGATAGATATGGCATCAACAGGTATGAGAGGATTTTCTAAACGCCCTGTTATCACCACCAGGATCATCAAATACCAAAACTCCAAGCTGCCACAATACCATTAGTTTCAAAAGTTCAAATTTAGCACCATATATAATCATGATCAATGAAAAAAAATGAAGTAGGCTAGTGAAAATACCATAACATAACAGCTGAAGCCAGAGAAAGCTTTACAAAACCAAACAAGTCCACAAATGCTAGCCATGTGAATCCACTCCATGCTCCATCTGACTTTGTGATGAGAATGTACAACAATTGTGCAATCACAATCAACCACCATGATGTGTTAAGAGTAATTGCTGCCCCAATTAGACCCCACTCCAGCTTCAGTATAAGAAGCCAACTAAAAAATGTGTGCAGCACCAAAACACCACCTGATACCCATAACATCACCAGGACTTTCCCCTGTGCCTGCAAGAACTTTTGGATTGGAAAGTTTAGAGCATATGCAAACAACTGGGGTATCATCCACAGAGCAAATTTTCCTGCCAAAAGAAAGCAAATGTGTTCATAATTGCATAGAAAAGTCAACAAACAGTAATGTTTTGAAAAAAAAAAAAAAACTTGACATAATTTTTTGAAGAAGCTTAATATGAAAGTGAGCAATAACCTGCAGCAGCTGAGATCTGAGATGTTTGTCCAAGGAGCACTAAAATTGGGGGTGACCAAATATAAATTGGTAACATAAGAAGTGCAGTGATGAACAAGATGACCCATGATCTCTGCATGTACACTCCCAACATCCTGGTCTGCCCTGCACCAAAAGCTTGCCCACACAGAGTCTCCAGGGCACTCCCCATTCCCAACTTATCACAACAACAACATACACAATCCATCATTCTTAATCATCAAAACTCTAACCAAAAATCAATCAGTGATTAGTCATTCATTTTATACACTGAGAGCAATTTTTTTTAATCTCCACACAAATTTCTGTTAATCCATTCTATCAGACTAATTTGGTTCACATTATTTAGCCACTAAGCCATTAAAATTTACTGTAGGAGCATGACACAGATATGTGTTAGAAAATTTTACCAATGGGTGCAACTTTTCACCAAAAATATTACCCATTTCCAAAAAATGTAGAAAAATTTACACAATTCAGCAAAGGTCTTCTTTTCTTTTTTTTTATTTCTAAAAATTCATTCCATTTATAAAAAAAATTATTGAGTAAAAGAATAATCATTTCCTTACGTATAAAAAAAATTATGTTACAACAATTTTTTGTACCAAACAAAATCTGCATTACTTATTAAAAAAAGTATACAAAACAATAAAATTTCATTGAAAAAATAAGAAAAAGAAAAACTGTGCTTCCAGACAAATTCTATACATTTGTGAAAATAAAAAGAAAAAAAACTAAATTTATACATGCAAACATGACTTTACACATTTAAAAGAACTATAAAATTGAAGTCATTGAAAGAAACTAACAAAAATTATGCATGCAAGTATCATTTTCTTCTATATCTAACAAGATTAAAATGTATTAAATTCGTTGTACAAAATAAGGCATCTTTATCAGAACTTGAAATTAAATGTTTTCACTTCAAAATTATGTATTAAAACACAATTTTATACCTATTTCGCTAATTTTGCTAATTTTGGTAATTTTTCTAACAATACTTATATTATAGATTGGTTTTTTTAATTGTACTTTATACCTATTCACACGTGTATATCACTTTTGAAACAGTTTTAAAAGTTTAAAAGCTTGTGATCCTGACGTATAACCTCTCCTCGCACACTCCTGAAGCCTATATTCAGTTAATTTTTAACTTTTAGTAAATAAATTCTTGCTAATTAATACCTTTGGTATAAAATAGCATCACTGTACAAAATACACGATACATTTTATTATGTAAAGAATATATTTTTTATTTATATGTTTACAGATATCTAATTATGCAGACACTGCAACAGAAAACCAGACAAATTTCTTCATGACAGTAATGACAAACAAAGTTAGAAAAAAAGAAAGGTTGAAACAGAAGACACAGTTAGTTTGTGTGTACCATGACTCCAAAGGCAAGCCCTGCAACAACAGAGTTTTCTACAGAAACTGCTGCCAGAGCAAGATCACCAACTTGGCCTGCAAAAGTTTGAGTGAGTGCACCAAGAGAGTACTGACATATAGAGGTGAGAATAGCAGGGCCTGCAAGTCTCCACAGCTTCTTTGACTCAACACCAAAATTCTTAACAACAATCTTCAGTGTCTTCTCCTCACCAATCTCAGTGTTCTCTAGCAAGGGAGTGTCCATGGACATGTTGAGTCACTTCTTCTGTCACTGATATTGGTTTCAGACAACACCCTTTTTCTTAATATCTCAGAATTTCTAGTGGCAAACTTTGGTTGAGGTTTTATACATGTGTGTGTGTGTTGGAGTTGGAAATGAGAAAATGGGAATGGCAAGTGTAGAAAATGTGGAGGTTTTACCAACTGCAATTAATATGTATTAAAGAAGAAGTTGGAATGGTAGCTATGATAGTATGGCCACCGTATAAAATTCATGTACTTTTTTATTTTTAACAAAATCATCTAACTTAATTTTTTATATATAAATAGATAATTTAAATTTAATTTTATCTATAATTAATTTTTAAATTTGATATTTTACAAAATAAACTATGAACTTTAATTCGTTTTGGTTCTTAAGTTTTATTATTATTTTTAAATAAACACGTTGAAGTTGAGAAGTCTGAGTATTTCTTTTTTTCTCATTTGGAGATAATTTTTTCTTTTCAAAGTTTTCAGAATGAATAAAAAATAACTTTAATTTTAGATATAGGTAAATGGTGACAAGTTGACAAACTCACTTAATTTAAGTGAAGGAATTAATTTAAATCAATTGAAATCTTACCACTATAACATAATTTTAATTAAGAATAATGTTTAATTATTTTAAATTTAACATTTAACTAATTAATTTTATAAAATTAATTATCTTTAATTACATAGAAACTAAGAGTGGAGTGACTTTTTATGAACCATTATAACACAAACTAGACCAATTTTAATGAACTTCAATACTGGTTTGACATACACTTTAATATTAATTTTAATTATGATTTGTTATCGTACTATTTTAACTTTTAAAAATTCTTGCACGTTACTTGGCTTTTGAATTAATTTATTTATAAACTATTAAATCCTAAATTTAAATGATTAAAGACTAAATAAAAAAATATTTCCTAATTTAGAATAATTAAATGCTAATTTTAAACATATCAAATCATTAATTGCAATAATTAGAGACAAAACTAAAATATAATTAATTTCTGAAATTAATTAATTAAATGTTAAATTTAAAATAATTAAACGCTATTCTTAATTGAAATCCTGAATACTATTTTAGTTTAAAAAAATATATTAAAATAGTACTCCGTTTCAATTAATCTAAATTAATGATTTTTTTTCCGTTATGAAACTTGACATGATTTATTCATAACTAATTATTCATTTTAATAATTTAAAAGAGAAATATTCCAGAATAAAAAAAAAAAACTCTACTTTGACTTACAGATTTATATGAATAAATAAGTAGTTGAAATTAATATTTATTTTTATAGTTTTTATGGTCTTTTATTTCTCTTAAAAGTCAAAGTAAAAAAAATAATCTTAATTTAGTCTTATAATGTCAATAATTGTCTAGATTTATTTAGGTGATACAAATCGTGTCAATATCTTGATTAATAAAATGATGAGTTAAAAAATAAATATATTCTGATTGTGAGTATCATTCTTTCTCTGACTCCTCTGGTTTGTTTTTACAACCATATCTTCCCGATCAGAATATAACTAAGACTACAATATGTATATTTAATCGGAATTTAATTTAGATAAAATTTATTTTTATTTTAAAATTTCTCTAATCTTAATTATTTGGATTTCATAAGTGTTTTGAGAATTTTACCAATTTTTATAAGTTAAAAAATAATATTTTGTCAGCATTTAGTTGTTTATGTGATATTCCTTGAACTTATTAGACATTTTGTATTTTAAAATAGCTTTATTTTAAATGATATTTTATAATTAAAATATATGAGTTTATGTATATATGCAATTTGTATACATGTATTGAAATGTTTTGAGATTATATTTAAGTAATTATATGTAAGTATATTGATTAAATTGATTATGATATTTTGGTTTGGATTAAGTAGTTGTAATACTTGAAATGATATGTTGGATTAATTTTTGGTTTGTAATATTATATATAGAAACTTAACATTAAGATGAGATGATGTTTTTTCATTAATAGTCTAAACTAGATAAAATGAAATATCTAGTAATTTGAAGTTACGAAAAAGGTTATTACATCATTACGATATATAATAGCTGGCCGATTATTTATGTAATGAATTCAACTTAGTTTGGAGTTGAGGTTTACACATAGATTAAAAGTGTTTAAAACAAGTCATGTATTAATTTCAAATAATATATGTTTAATACAAGTATGTTTGTTAGTTTGTCTACAATAAGTTGAGTTTGTTAAATATATGTATGTTATATTGTATCTATTAGAATTGTGGTTAGTAATAAATTAATTATATTTTAAAACGAATAATATAAAACCAATTTAATATATTTAAATTAGAGTTGACGTTCTTATATCTATCATGTAATTTTCTGTTATAATGGTATTTACTGTAGGAGAATATGAGAGTACTTTTAAACTTACTTAAATAGTTTTTTCTTATGATGTTTATTTATTCACTGGTACTTTTAAGTATCCTTTTAATATTATAATTGATATTTATATGTATATGTGATAGCAACGAAACTTTTAATATATATAAAACTTAGAATGGGGTCTTAGGACGTTACAAAATAGTAAAATGAAGAAACAGAGTTTATGATATTTATTTTCAAAATAAAGTTTAAAAATTAATTAGAATAAAATCAAAGTTCAAAATAAAAAATCGCATAAAAAAATTCCTTTATTCTTTAATTTAGCTAACCTCTTAGACAAGTCAAATTTCCTACTTTTTTTTTCTTTTTTTCCAAAATTGTGCCATCGTCGGGTTCATGTCCAGTGAATATTGGTGTCTAGTTAAATTATTTTAAATTGTAGAGTTATAGCAAAAAATAAATTTTGTAATGATGGATAAATATGTGTTTAATTTTTTTATGAGTCTAAGTCCGACTTAAGAAACTTGTAACTAAAAAAATAACAATACTACTGATTCGACTTTGAATAACTTTTTTTGTTTCTTTAAATATTCATCACATTTCTCATTTATTTATTTATTTTGTTTCCATTGGAAATCAGCAATGAATGATTATGAGTGTTGATTATGACGTGTTTGTGTGGAAGTTAGTTAATGAGGAAGCCGTGATTCACCTGGCGGTTGTCACGCCCTTCACTGGTGGCTATGCCAAACGTTCCATGTAAAGTTGGTTGGATTTAATATCATTTTTCATCTATATCATTATATATATATATATATATATATATATATATTAAAATTAATAAACTCTATCTAATCTATTTAAAAACTGTTTAGATCAATATGGATATTGAAAAATAATCATATTGAAATTTTTTAAATAATAGATAAAATCAAATTTTTATTAAAAAATCAATAACTAATAAATAACAAAAGAAGGAATAATTTTATTTAGTGAAGTATCACTACTTTAATAATAGTTGGATTACAACCATGTTGATCTTAAATGTTATAATCATTATATTAACATTTGTTAAGAATATCTACTTTAACATAGTGGGATGCCTATATTTATGTTTTTGAATAGGTATATTGGTAGTTTTAATATATATATTTAAGGTTGATATTTTTGCCGCTAAAAAAAATAAACATACTTTTTTAATATATTTTTTTTAACTTTTACCATCTTCTTCTATCTCACCTATTACGGTATTTTTATAATTAATTGAATGCTATCTTTCCTAATAGTTACATTTATACTTTCTTATTATTATAAATCAGGAAAAAAATATTTATTTTGGATTATAAGCAAACAATTATTAATCCGGACATGTTTTCATTGTCTATTTGTTAATTTATTTATCTTTCTCGTTATTTTCTTTTTATTTTTCTTCAGCTAACCACCTTTAATTTTTTTTTTATTTTCGATTTATCATCTTGTCTTTCTGACAAATCATGAAATATTATCTTCTTAGTGACAAATCATGAAATATTATCCTCTTAGTTGGACCATAATTATTATAGGAGAACAAGTTTCTTCTTCTCAATTTCACGTTCATCGAAAGATTATATAAAATATATTATAGATTGTTGTTTACATTTTTTAATAAATTATATGAAAATAACTTATTTTTTACTTTAAATGAAATTAAATTTCCACCACCTCCTCCATAATATATATTTCTAAGAGTTTTTACACCTATTAAAAATGTGTTTAAGATAATTATGAAAAATAAAATATTTTAATAAATGATCATATGTATAATCATCCTTTATCAAAGTTAGTTTTTGTTTGTATAATCATATTATAATAAATTGCTGAAAACACAGTATAATCTCAATTAGATAATTAAATTTTTTATATACTAAATAAAAATACAGTTTTTACATGAAAATTATGAAACTCGTGTATAATTCTTCACTCGTAATAATAATGAACATGGGTATTTTGAAAAATACCATTTTAGAGCATAAAATAAGGTTTCTAAAAAATAATCAAACAACTCGACTTGAATGATGTGATAAACAAACTTATTTTAAAAAGTAAAAACTTCTATAAATTTACGTTGTTGTGTCAGATACACAGCTTGTTTTTTTAAACAATTTTTTGTCCTCAAATTAACTGAAATGAGAAAAATAATATTCTAAGCATGCTCTAAATCATCTTAGTATTTTTGTTTCTTTCTGCTTAAACATTCACTTATAAAATCAATATAATATTCTTACGTTAGTACTGTGTTTCTTTAGGATGATTCAAAAGAGATTTTATTGGTTAGAGTGAATGAGAATGAAAAATGAAAATTTTGGCAATTTGGTTAAAATGAAAATAAAGACGAAATGCTTTTAACGTCAAGGTAATATTCCTTACATTATAACTATATGTTTCTTTGGATGATTTGAAAGGGATTTGATTGGGAAAGAGTGAATGGTAGGAAAATGGAAGTTTTTAGAAATTTAATTGAAATACATTTAATTTAATTTATATTTTTGAAACTAGAATGCTGAAAATATTGAGAGATAATATTGCAAGAATTCAAATTTATTTCAAAATATTTTAAAATATAAATAAAAACACATTAAACAATGTTATGTTAAAAATAGAATAAAAAATTAATTTTTAATTTGTATAGAAATATTTGATACAATAATTTTTTTCTTTCCACCTAAAACCAAAAAAAAAAAAAAAAAAAAAAAAAAAAAAAAACAAAAAAAACACGCATTTTCTTTTTTATTTTTATCAATCCAAATAATATATCTCTACACTTTTTTTTTTCTCTTTTATTTCTATATTTTCTTTTATTTTCATTCATTTTGATTATACCCATAATTCTAGAAAAGTCGAAATTAAAACAAATTACTTTCATAACATTTTTTTATAATCCGAAAGCTGGAAAATACATATAATTATTAAAGAGTAAATATCTTACCTTATATATTGTCCTCTCAGTTGGGACCAAACTTATTATAAAGGAGTTTAAAGTTTTTTCTTCTTTTTCATGACAAGTTATTTCATAAAAAAATATTAGTATTTTATATCAAAAAGAAAAATCACCATTTCTTTAAAAATAATTTGGATAAAAGAAACTTATTTTTGGCTTTAAATAAAATAAAATTTCCGTATTCCCCTTTCATATTATCTATTTATAGGAGTTTAACACCACCTACCCATGGCGTTTGCAACCATTGTAAAAATTACATTATTTGAATATATATTAAACTCTTGTTACAATCAATCATAATCAAAATTTGTTTTTGTTTTAATATTTTTTTTTTCAAAAAGTTGTTACAATTAGTATCTGGTAATTATTTTTCTTTTGATTCAAAGAAAAAAATGTCTTTTGCAAGATAAATCAAGAAAAAAATACACATTTATTTTTGTATTAACAATGGACATGAGTAATATGGAAATACCATTTCAGAGTATTTTTTAAATAACCAAACAGCTCAATTTGCACGATGTTGTAAAATAACTTATCTTTTTTTTTTAAAAAAAAACATTGCATAAATTTAAGCCGAAGTATACATGTGCATAACTTACGTATTAATTTTTTTTTTCCTCTAAATAACCCAAATATGCTCTAAATAATCTACTATTTTTGTTTTCTTACTTAAAAATATGTTTGATGAATATAATATTGCTCTTATATTCATAATGTGTTTCTTTATGATGATTTGAAAAGACTGAATTGGAAAGGAGCAAAGAAAATGAAAATTGAATCCCTAATAATTTTAGACCAGTTATTTATGCTTAGTTTTTAATATAAGTGAATTTAATGGAGATGTGATGTTTGGTTTTTTCTATGATTATAGGAATCTAAGATGCTTAATTATTTCTTTGTGTGGTAGTTTTAGCTGGCATAAATAACTCTCTGGACCTTCTTCAAGCAAAATCTTCATTTAATGATCATATATGAGAAACAAAGAAAAATACAATTTCTACAAAATGAACTTGAATCATAAATAATTAGCACAAAGTTCTGGTTTTGAAGAAAAATACAGAAAGGGAGAAGTGATGAACAAGTATTGAAAAGTATGAAGAAATGGTAGCTACTCACTAAAATTCAAACCAATGGGATTTGTTTGTTTGCTCATTATTGTAGCATTTGTGATAAGAACTTTGTTAAGGGTTCATTGAAGAGTTCAACTGCGTTATTATTTATGAATGAGGAAATGCATGTTAAAATATTTAACTTTGAGAGAATAAAAAAATAAAAAATATAAATAAGTGAGAAAATATCTTTCTTTTTCTTATAAATCAAATAAGAAAAAAAATATTTCCCCTTCTCTTCACAATTTTTTTTCTCTCTTATTCAAACCACTTCCTACAAAGCCATGGTTCTTAAAACTGGAATTATAAAGAATTATAAAGAGTTTAATTATGAAGAATTATAATTTTTTCTCAACTATTTAATCGGTTCAACTATTGATGTGGGACCAATTATAAAGAAAAACAACATGCAAACTCAACAATTCACTCCCAAAAATCAACTCTGTCATTTTCAATTAAAATCAAAATCTAAGTTTCAACATTTCAATCAAATCATAACTATCCGTACAAGACAATTTATTGTCCAATCCTTAAATCCAACCAATTTCTCAGCAATACTGGTTGACATGATTTGAGTTTTTAAAACCCAATCCAAATCTAAATATTTGGGTTGAAATTAAATCCAAATATATATTTTTGTGCGAAAACCTGTTTGGATTTTTTTAAGATACAAATTTAAATAATTGGATTGGAACAAAATCCATATTTTTTTAAAGTAAAATAGTTTGAATGTTTTATCAATCGATTTGATACTAATTCTAAAATTGATTTCAAATCCAAAATAATGCAAATTTACCATATGTTAATATGTGTGTTAGGTAAACATACATTTTTATTGGGTTGGTTTCTTTCTAGAAAATAAAATTTTATATACTTTATAGTTAAGATGTAACTTATTTTACTTAATGAAAATAAATATTTTATTACTGAATATCACGTGACATCGATTACTACATTTTAGTTAAAAAAAAAAAAAAATAGGTTTGTCAAATATCAAGACATTTTTAGTTGAGTTAGTCCACTACTACCGATATAGGTTTTCCAGAAAATAAAAGGTTAATACACTTGATAGTTAGGAATAACTCATCTTACTTAAATGATTCTACTATAATTTAGTCTACTTAACTTATATTACAGATAAATTTATATTACTTGCATCATATTTGAATGATATATCATTAATTTAATAATAATTATGAAATTTGAATTAGTGAATATATTCTCACGTATCATAATTTATATATTTTAATTAATACTTATCAAAAAAATTATGTTTATTCATGTATACATGCAAGTTTGATAAAAGGATGCTTTAAACTAAATATCATTACTTTTTTAATCACACCATATTACCTATTATTATGTTGAATAGAGTTTGATGTCCGCTAAACATATTTATTGTCCTTAATTTTAAATTATTTTAGATTTAAAATTAGTTTTATGATAAAACTGATTTTAAACTCGATATCAAATCGACTTTATAAACACCTAAACTGTTTTCTTTGAAAAATAAAATATGAACTCGAATTCCAACCTAATTACTTTCATTTGGATATATAAATAGTTTCTTTTAGAAAATATGGGTTTAGATTTAATTTCAATCTAAATTATTTGTATATATGATAGATGAGATGAGATAAGTTCAATAATGAAGAAATTGAATTTTATATATACTTTGCTCACCCTGTCTCAATTATGCAATCCAAATCAATCACAAAACTAATTTGGAGAAAATTTGGTAAAAAGAAAAAACTGAAAATTAGCAAAAACCTAATTCAGAATAAGTCAATAAAAAATGGCTTAATATAAGAATTTTTTTATGGAAAAATTTTGTGATATTGATTTTTCTAGTATTTTTAATTTTATTTTTTGTTATAAATATAATCTTGTTATTAGTGATAGACAATATTGAAATTTAGATTTAAACACTATGGTATATGTAATTTGGACTTTTTTTAAGCTTTTTAATTGTTAAGAACCTGTTGAACAATATTATGTTTAAAGTTTTTAGTGTGGTAAAATAAATTGATCAATTAAAAAAGGTAGGGAAATAAAATCTCGTATTGTTCAGAAAAAGGGATTACAAATACAGTTAAACTAATTTTCTCTCCAAGATGCCACAATTATTGTCAGTTAAATATGATTGGTATATTAAGTGTTTGTTTCTACGTCTACACAATATTTTTAACACGTCCCACAAAAGCCACCTGTTATAGCATCCGTGTGTAACAAGGAAATTGACGTATTTTTAGTGTAAATGTGAGTGCTGGATGATTTTCCAAACACACTAAATTTCAGTCACCAAATAACTTAAGTATGTGACCTTTCATACTTACACGTTCTCTTTCTTTAAGCAGATGAGTCCAACAAAAGTGTAAATACAACATATGCTTCCAAACTGTCTCTAAAATGGCAAAAATCCATAACTCTACTGGCACACCATTGTTTTCATTTTTCCAAATTTACATATTCGTGCTCATTGGCATAAAATAATAGCTTTTGAACTGTAATGATAGGTTCATTGAAGCAAGTTTTTAAGCCTACAGTGGCTTCTTCCAACCATAGAGTGCCAAGGGTTAAGATGAGTGTAAAATAACAGAAGTATAAGGATTTTTCACATCAAAGTTAATACTACTAGTTTTAGCTTCAGCGTTTTCCACATTGGTGTAAAATTTGTTTCTGAACGCACTCTAAGAGGAGTCCAGGTAAATAATTTCAGCTTGTCTTGAGGCTCTCCTAAACCGCAACAGTTCTTTCATCAGTTCTGTTCCGATGTTTGAAACAGGCTTCACAGTGATTCTTTGCAGCACAGGAGAGTATAGAAGTAGAAAGTTGATAAAATCTAATTCAGGTTTGGTACCAGATATGCCATCTATCTTCACATTTCGCAGATGCATTTCTGGACAAGCAAAATAGACATCTTCCCAAGAATAGGTGTGTGTTATCTGAACAGTCTGCTCCTCTGGTCGAGCCTACATGCCATTGCAATTCACAATTGCAGCCATATTAGAAACACCCAAATGCCAACAATAAACTGATTTGAAATTCTGGAGCTTAACAACTTTATTGAAAAAACGAATCACTATGTGGAACAGCAAAACAGTAAGCAAAGACAAGTCACAATAGCTTACAAGGAGTACTCACCAATATTTCTAGTTCTTGTAGATTAGGGGAGCTTCTTAAGAGGCAAAGAGCAGCTGAGATTTCCTTCAAATCATTAAAGTTTATTCGTATGGAAAGATAACTTAGATCAATGCACGGTCTTGGAAGATTTACTGGCACAACCCCCACTGCCAAATACTAGCATAAGCAAGAAACAATGAATGGATCACAAACCAGCGTGTAATGTATTTAATACTTGCATTTCAATATAGACATGCCCATGTCATTGGTTAGAGATGACAATGGAACAAACACAAATAATAGCTATGCACAACCCATCCCATAAAAAAATTTGTCTTATTACTCATCCTGTTATCTGCTAGGCATTCTTTTGAAAAATACTCGTGCATGGATATTTTTTATTTTATTTTATTGTAAATTTTAAATAAGATTATTTAAATACTATTCTTCACAATATAAACACAAATAAAAAATTGATCTTGAAGTATAATCTAAATAAAGTTTCATCATAAAGTATAAGTACAAATAAAATAGTCTTTCTAATTAATCTGTTTATGAACAACTATAATTATATAGGTCTAACTAAAAAACATAAATCTATAAAATAAAATTATAAACAAATTTTCAATGGCTAATATTTTTTACCAATAACTTTATTTTGGCCATCTAATTCTAAAATAATATCCAAATAAAAGATTGAATACTATGAGGACCCACCATATTATCACGCGGATAGTATCCATTGTGGATTTTATCAGCAGATTTCCTTGGATTCGGATTTCTTGTCAGTCCTAAGCATGTCTGTTTATAGGAAAAAACCTAGTAATGGGGCATTTTTATACTCTAATTCATCAATCAAATGATCAAGAATTTGACATATTATTCACACAACTAGAAGAATTGTTTTGGAAAAGTGATGTTATGAGCATTGTACCTTTAAAAAATAGCTTTGAACCTCTAGCCTTTGCACGTGAGGCAGATGAACAAAAAATTTGAGCAGATTGCTAGTGCCTCCACGAAACCTACTTTGATTGATTTCAAAGTTAACATACAAGCCAATGGATACCACAGCTAACTGGAACGTGTTCTCAAAGCTAATATCTTCAAATTTACCCCCAATGTCAAAAAAAAGGAGATTCGGTGCATCGATATTAAGATGAGTGAAACCATCAAAGTTCATCAATGTCAACCGTTCAAGCACTGGGCAGCTGGATATCAAGTTTTCAAAAACATCCTGAGCCAAGGTAACATGTTGCAGATCAAGACTCTTTAGGTTCTTGAAGCCTTTAAATGTAGATGGAGGTTTAAGCCAACAATTAAACAATTCTAAATGAGTCAAACTTTGACAACAAAATAAACACGAGTGTATCTTATAGCGTTGCCCTTTCCAGATTTCCAGCACAAACTCTTTAACAGACTGTCTGCATAAATGAAGCGTCCAACGATCAATATCAGCCACTCCAAGGAGATCACGATGGGAGAGTTTGAACCTGTTGATTGGCCCGGAATGAAGTAGCAGTACATGATCAACAGTTCTCAAAAGCTTGTTCTTGATAATGATATGGTCCTGAGTAGCCACAGAGACACATTCGTTATCGAACACAAGATTCGGTAGCGTGGCCCATCTGAACCTCCATTTGCTTGATAAAACACTTGTTCTCACTGCTTCCTTAATTGACAAATGTGACAAAATTTGGTCTATGACATGACCCGGTAAGTGACTGATTCTGTCTGGCTCCATATCGGTTAGGCAAGGAGACTGGGGAAGCTCTCTCCCCTACATTCAAATCAAATATAAATTCAGCTCTACGAACAACCTTAAAAAAAAAAAAGGAAAAATTTGGCACCATATTTATATTACTACATTGAACACAAAAAGAGCATTATAATTGTTTATCATTTTGAATTTCGTTCACATCAAAGAATGTACCCAACGATGAGTCTCAAATCCAGCTAGGAAAGGAACTCAAGAAATCCCACTAAAGGGCACACCTATTTATTGAGTGAAGCTTATAGAAACTACAATGTTCTCAATTGGATGATCCACAACCCCTGAAGCATGATAATCATTTACAATTTTTTAATTCAAATTACAAAACAACCCAATTGCAAGAACGAAGCATATTTTTCTTGAAGAATGCCTAACCAAACCAGCAAAGTAATCACTCGTTACACTGAAATTCGAAGTTCAGAAAGTTACCATGCCAAGCTACGAAGTAATTCCAGGGAAGGAACTCAATCCCCAAAGTGAATGCTACAACAAACAGCAAAAAGGAAAAGTTCAATTTAATAATCAGAGTACCAAAAACCAAATATTAGGAAAATGTAGGAGAATTAGGATGATTGAGAAATACTCACAGTGAAACCTAAGAGAAACGAAGAGAAAATGGTGCAGCATGAAAAAACTGTGATCGAATAGAGACAAGGGTTACATATTGGAATGAAGAGAATTTTGAGATTTTGTATATACATCATATACTGTGATAAGATTCAAACTCTTTCAGACCTAATTGGGGTTGAAGATGAAGAGATTTCAGGATCCATCTTCCAAGAAAATAGAAATTCAGGCCCATCTTAACATTTTTTGTAGAGACACAGGCCCAGTTTCTATTTCAGAGATTTTAATAATCAAATCATTTATCTCATCCTCTCTCTCTCACTAATAATTATTTTAATTATTGTAAAAATATGAACTAAATATTACGTAATATATATTGCCTAACCGAGTATTCTTTGTTAAAATTTTTATGTAAATCAAAGTGAAAAATAATTAATTTGATTTTAAGCTTAAATACAACAAATATATAATTATAATAATATTTTAAACACCAATATGATTGGTTAGAACTTCAAATAAAAGGGAATGTAATTTACATTTGAAGACAATAACGTACTAATAGTAAAATTTGAATTTCAATTTAAAAACTATTATTATTCTTTTATAATTTAAATTCAAAGATAATAACATATTCATATAAAAATAGTATTTTAGGTCTGAACAAGCTTGGAACAAAAAGTCGTCTTCCTAAGTTGTTGCGGATATTACTATGTAATAAAAATAAGTGAAAAAATATATATAAAAGTGAAATGAAGCTAATACTTAAATTTCTAATGCAAGAGTTGTGTACTGTTGTCAAAATATATAACAATAAAAAATAATATAAGTAGAATAAGTGTTACTTTTATTAAATGTTTAATTTATATTAAAATAAGGACTTAATAATGATAAGCTGTTATGGGAGGTGAACGTAGTAATAGTAAGATTATTAGTAATATATCAAGTGATAAAAATTGTGATAATAAAAGTAAATTATAAATTATTATAAAAATGTCAATAATTAAAATAATAGGAGTGATAGTAGTAATTATGATAAGACTAATAGTATTGTTACAAGTAATTGTATTAATAAGATGATAATGATATATATATATATATATATATATATATATATATATATATATATATA
>Ga0209489_101348_pt1 | contig 50270 bp, 21 predicted proteins | sample SiratrowhiteBW_FD_187527 | JGI IMG/M metagenome (GOLD analysis project Ga0209489, IMG submission 187527) | Root nodule microbial communities of legume samples collected from California, USA - Siratro white BW (SPAdes) (version 2) | ecosystem: Host-associated > Plants > Roots > Nodule | place...
TGTTCTTACGAAAAAAAAAAAAAAGGTTTCAGTAAGTCCAAAAAAAAGAAGAAATATGAGAAAGTTTAGAAGGAAGAATCAAAATATTTTATAAATTAAAAATATTATTTTTATAATCGTTGTGTATTTGCAATGTAAATATTTGTATAGAATCGTCCTATTATAGAATGTGATACGTAAAAAAAAATTAACTTTTATAATAATTACTTTTTCTGATGAATTAATAGTAAAAACTCATACACTAAAAAAATCAAGCTATTATTTTGAGAGATGTATAGAATCTATTTTTTTATATAAAGATCAGAAGTTTCTTTCATAAAAAGTAATTTTTTTAAATATTTAACACAACTTCATGTTTATGACTCACGCTTACTTAAGATAACTTAGAATAAGTGTTTGATAGTGAAAATCATACACAGAATGTGTTATTTAAATTTTCAAAAAGCTTGGATAAGTTGAATTTTGAGAGATTATTGACAGACATCAAAACTCAATAGCACACTTACATAAATATAAGTATCATTAAAACAGTTTTTCTTTTTATAACTATTCGAAGTTTTTAATATTCAAAGAATATGTATATTCCTAAATTTTCCTAAATATGAGTGTGTTTCTTATCCATTCGATCCATCTTCGTTTAAATATAGAATTTTTTTAAACAATTTCCAATTTAAAAAATCATAATAATTAGAGATGATGTGAAGCCATAAGAAGCATTGAATGGCTAAGCATTTGAGCTTTGTGAGGTAGGTTTGTATGGTGGCTATGAGCATGACGAATTAAGTACTAAAAAACATTATAAAACAACTATGTTTCTAGTTTATAAAACAATTAATTTTTCAATAAACTAAAAAAAATAGTCGATGTATAAATAAAAAAACCAAATAAATTCTAGAAAAATACTTCTAAGCTAAATTTTAATTCAAAAAAATAATTTTAATTTATTTTCTTCATATTATCATGTAAATATAATTTTTGGAAAAATTCTTCAAAACAACCTGAGACTACTAGTCAAGCAGTGCCCGCTATCAATGGAAAACATGTTAGTTCTAACTACGTACGACACACACGTGTCACTTTAGGTTTGGAACAAAACAAAACATTGTTCATGATGGGTCACCGTATACAACTATTCTATTCTTATGCTGAAAAATACGTTTGACGATGTTGCGTACAATATTTTTTCTTATAATAAGAATAATGTGCAGTGAAGCTACGTTTTTTTAGTATATAATAGTTTATGTATTAAAGAATATTTACTTGTAAGATGCTTAATTATGTTACAAGTAATAGATAATTGCGAAGTATATTAATAAAAACAAAATACTATTTTTAGTATGTATGTACATGACATAAATAAGGGTTAAGAAGAAAATTAAAAACATTTAAAAGTGAACTTATTTTAAATGAATAAGAGTTGAAAAGGGTAGGAATTTTAAACAAAGTTAAGAAACAGATTAAATTTGAAATATGAAAGAAATTAAATTTAGAGTATAAATGGCTGGATTTAAGATGAAGAATAAAGACAAAATGAATAAAATGGCAAAAGTAATTAAAAAAAAAAAAAAAAGATTATGCCCCCATGCAGGATCGAACTACAGACCTTCAGTTTACAAGACTGACGCTCTACCACTGAGCTATAGGGGCCAATTGATGTTAGGTAAAATCAAACTTTTTATTTTATATACTCTTTTTTTAATTTCTTTCGCCAACATTCATGACTGTTTTTGTTTACAATAGAATTTCAAGTTTTATTTTTATAAGTTTGATAGTATTTTATGTTCTTGTTTTATAAGCTATTTGGGTGGATGATATGATAGAAGTATCTTTAAATAATATTATTTACTTTATTATCATATATATTTTTAATTAATCACACTTATTTTTCTCTTTCTTCTTCCCTGCAATTTCATTAGGATTTAATATTCATCAATTTTTTTAATTTTAGGTTAATCAGATTAGTTGTAATACTCAAGTTGTTTTCCGGAAATATTTTCATAAGTCTTATATAAAAATTAGCTAACTATTCACTTTTATTTTTTTAAATGTTTTGTAATTAACTGTGAATTACATGTTCGTTACTTTTAAGGATACATTTGAATTAATACATTATTAATTATATGTTAATCTTTTTTATGGTTTATGTATGTGTTATGGATTAATAAATTACTGGGTACATAACTAAGTATGTGTTAAGCTCTTTCATCAATATATTTGTATTAATCAATAATCAATTGTTGATTAGGTGTTACTCTCTTTCACTTATATGTATGAATTAATTAACTACTGATTACATGTTAACCATTTTCAATGATCCATATGGATTAATAAATTATTAACTATGGGTCAGACTCATAGACTAGTACATCCTTACGGGAGTATCGCCCACTAATACATACTATTAATAAAATGTTAAGTACAAGTCAACCTCATCTATCTACAAGTCAGCCTTATTTATCAATAAGTTCAAATTAATAAAGTTTGTTTACTGATACGTTCGAATTGATAAAACTTGATCACTAATACGTTTAGGTTAATAAAACTCATCCATTTGTACAACCGAATTGATAAAACTCGCTACCGACTCAATCAAATTATTAAAAAGGCTAAACATGATTAGCATCCCAAAATTTAATAAAATTTGTTGAAGATTGTTTTGGATTCTTAGGAATAACGCATATGAAACTGACTTGATTTTTTTACTAGATAAACATCGCCTACTCAAATCGAGGCTAGGGGTTGTATATCTTTATAATGTGAGTGAACTCTTTAAAGTCGAATATTATTTCTTCATGCATTTTATTCTGATATGTTGAATTTTATTTTTCATACCTCTAAGTCCACCTTATGACAGTGTCTCTATTTAACTAGTTATTAGACATATGGAGATTATGTATATTTTAAGTTGGTAGTCAAGCATTTAAGATAAAAATCAATAAGAGCTCAGTCCAACTAAATATTCACATCTATATAAAAACATAATCACAATAATTCCAATTCAGTTATCATCTAAAACTAAAAACTCAAGGATAGAGATCATAATGTTGATTTTTCAATATCTCCAATTCCAATAAAATTAAATTAAAACTGCTATCTATAAACTTTATTATAAAATGTTTCTAGATATAAATGTGAGTGTAATTAAGGTTAAAGAACTCACTAACTTAACATCGCTACTTTAACCTAAAAATTTAGTAATTATGGTATTGTGTTTAAAAACTAAAATTTTCTACGACATAGTGTTTAATTGAATAAATTATATTTTCAATTTCTCAATATTTTTTTTACATAGTGTTTAATTGAATAAATTATATTTTTAACTTCTCAATTTTTTTTTTTCAATTTACATGTAATATTTTTTATGTTTACGGGAGATACATATTGAAATGATTAAAAAGGATTAATGTAATTTAGAAGAAATATCTGTAATATCTATTAAAGTAATTAATATTTCTTTCATATATATCTAACAACATAAATATAAATATAGAGCAAAATAATATATATATATATATATATATATATATATATATTAATTTACTCTCTTTTATTTTATATTTTATTGGGTAAAATTTGCTAAATGATCAAGAAGGGTGAAATTTTGGTTTCATATAGAAAATTTGGAGTACTGTTTGTAGTCATAAATGCTTAAAACACGAACTAGAAAAATTCTCCAAACATGTCAAATTATACTATTCTTAATGACTTATCTAATATATCTACAAGTTTTTTCTGAAAGGCAAGACTACAAAACTAGTAAAAAAAATAAACCTATGGAAAGAGGTAAGGCGTGTTTGAAAGAAAAACGGATTATCTATATATAGAATCTGAAATGTGAAGAAATTCTTTGTTAAATAATGATAAATATTAAAAAATTAGAATAAACTAAAAGAAGTTTAATGTACCAAGAACAGCTTTTATTGCACATTCAAGAGGAAGAATAAATAGATTTGCACTATAAAAGATCCATGAGCCGAGACACAAATTTATTAGCTTGATATTTTAATTTAAAAATAATATTGTTGATATAAATTGCTCATAACTGAAAATAAAAACTCAGGGTTAATCACTTTAAAATGTCTAAACTACAAGACTGTATATAAAAAAAATGTTATATATAATAATTTTATCTTTTATAATATTCTCATAAAATATAACACATTGGAAGCTAGTGTTTGAAAAATCTAAGGATCTTATTCTTGAAATAAACACATACCCTATTTTCTAGGTGACAACGTTAATGTAGAAGGAGAAAAGTATAAACATGTAATAATTAATATAAAAATTGCAATTGCATGAACCTTAATTTCCTCTTTTGTGTGCGGAGAAAATCATATGTAGTCTACCAAGTTATGATAAAAAACAAAGTGAGTTAGTTAGTATTGTCTATAAAATTTGGTTTTTGTTTTTGTTCTTTTTTTCTTTTGGTCAGAAGGTGGGTATATATCATGCACATGTATTTGAAGAAGTAACTATTCTACTGTTCTCACAAAATATTAGACTAAGTTTTCATCAATCATTTGTTCTCATAAGATGAGTTTAATTTTGATGATTGTTGAAGAGTAAAGATTATTCAATAACCAAATTAGAGAGAAATAACGAAAAAATATTCTAATTTTGTAATACTTTTTATTCTTTAAAATTATTTACAGTTTTGAAATTGTAATCCATTCTTGCCTTTAACATTCTTTTAACTGATTAGCTAATTTTTTTTAAAGTTTAATTTAGTTACTAATATTAATTTTTATGATATTTTTTTAAACTATCCTTTATTGGTGCACCGTTTCTATTTTTTTAAATAAATAATTCTAGTAATTTTTTAAGAATGACGAATTAAACTTAGAGCATTGAATTCTTTTGTAACAATCAACGAAAATGACTAATAAAATATCTGTGACTATATTTTTGTTGACATAATGTATTTGTGAAGCATTCAATTTGATAAAATTACGTATGACCCATTTACGATAATCCTTTTAGTTTGTTATGCATTTCTTTTATTGTTTATTCTTTGAATCTTCAGTAGGATTTTATTTACTGTAATAAATTTAAAATAAAAATCAAAATTTATGTTCTCTATAATTTATTTTGTTTACCAGTTTAACTATTTAAATTTTTTATTAAATCACAGTAGAATTGAGTAGAACTAATTATTTTCTGAAAAATAACTAAAAAAGATTATATGAATCGAACTGTTGAGTCGATTCGATTTTGACAGTTCTAATCTTTCTTAATTTATAAATATCATTAGATTATTTTTAGAAAAAATTCAAAATCTAATAATAAATATTGATTTAAACTATAACCTAAGTCAATATCTTGGTCATACAAAGAATATCTTATTAAAATAATAAAATTAATATAATAAAGAATTAAAGTACACAAATAAAAAATAAGAGAGCGATAAAATATGATAGATTTTAATTATAACTTCAAAAAGAGAAAAGTATCACTATAAATATAGAAGACAATACCTTAGAAAGACAATACCTTAATAAATATTTTAGCTTAAAGAGTATTAAGCTCTTAATTATGAGAAATAATACATATTTTTAATCTTTTGATATTTATACGTTTATTTCTCTTAGAATTGAAAAAAAAAAATCTTAGTATTTAGATAAAATAAAATTCATGGCCTGGTAAGATTGGAGAGTCAAATCAAGACTTAATCTGAAAATCAACCATTTACCTCCGTGATTAGCGACTCAAACTTGGGAATTTTCTCATTAACTAATCACGTTTTCTTGATCCACTATTCCCCTTTTTTTTGGAAACAAGAATGTGATACACACCTAACTTTTTCTATGGTGCTTTAAGTCTTTGCAATTAATCTCCATCCTTTCACTTCAATTTGAAGAACCCTTCATGTTCTTGGGGCAACTCTCCTACTCCTCCCCAACATTCAGACTTTGGAGGAATGAAAAAAAAAAAAAAACCTAATTAATTGTTTTCTTTAAATGGTTAGGTTCTCATTAATTGTTAGTGGTAATTAATGATTTGTTTCTATCATTTGCAAAGACGTGCATGGAAAATAATTTTAGTAGTAATTAATGATTTGTTTGTATAATTTTTGATGAACTGGAACTGCCGTGCATGGAAAAAAATTTTAGAAGAGGGCGTTTCTGCAAATGGCCTTTCATAAATAGATTGTAGTTTTCAGTTATTCATGAAAAATGTTTATAATGTATTGTTTTCAATTTTTGTAGATATTGAATACTTTCTCAATCCATTTTTGAAAAATTAATCACTGTATAATTAATTGAATGAAGATTCACCTACATTTTTAAGCCTAATACTTAATTTCTATGACACGCAAATCGATATCACAAACCTATTTTATGCAGCATCTATTTACTTTTACATCACCTCTTTCAGTTTTCTTTTATAACCATTTATTTTTGGCTTTGGGAGTTTACCTTTCTACATGATTCCTTTTCTTTATTTTTTCCACTCACATTCACCAAAAGTGCTTATTAAAGTAGCTTGGAAACTCACCGGAGAAGCAAATTACCTTCTCAATATAGATGAAAATTAATTACTAATAAATAACCTCTCATCTCTCTTAAAACATGTATAATTAATTTAATATCCCAAAACGTAAATTTGAAATATTTAATCAAAGTTTAGAATTTGTACCATTAAGTCTATATCTCTCGAGGATAAATCTAAAATATTTAATTAAATCATAGAATCAATCATGCCACCTAATATTTAGGAATTAAGTAAAATGATAATAAAATAAAATTCTAATCTTAAAGACATTGGAAAGAAAATTATAAATACAAAATTGATAAACGGATACGATAACTCAAATTTAGACTAACCAAAAGAGATAAAAAAAACCTTAGCAATTAAAATAAGACTAATCCAAAATTAGTTATTCTAACAAAAAAAGTTTTAGATTTTGCAATTCGGTAATTTTTTAAATTACACCAAAATATAAATTCAACCACGCTATCCTCACTTATCAAAGAGTAGTTAAGTAGTTTTCACAAAGGTCTTTTGAAAGTATAAGATTTTATGGAGGTGCAGAAAGAAGATATGGAGTTAGAGGAAGAAGCAGGCTTTTCAGACTTAAATTGTTGGGCCAGGTTCGCTCACTTGGCCTAAACGTCCAAGTCTATGCTGCACCCTCTCTAGATAATTGTTAGTAACAAGTTTATATACTTCTTTATGATTATTTGTTGTTAGTTAACTTTTTTTTATTTCATATAATTTAACAAATAAAAGTAAGACTCCAAAATTTATGGTTTAACTAATAAAAAAATACTTGAAATAATGTATTAAAAAGTATGTTATTATTTTTTAAATTAATTTAATATCTATAATTACTCATTTTACTGAATTTCATCTTAAAAATATGCTTAAAACAACATTTTATTACATCTAATTTTACATTGTGACCTGAAATTTTTTTGTTACTTATGTCAAACCACACACATCATAAATTTAATTGAAGAAGAAAGGGGAGTTTTTTTTTTAACCAACCTCGGAAAGGGATTATCACAATTCTTTTAAGACTAGTTAGATTTTTATTTTTTTATTTTTTTTTTAAAAAGAACTGTGGTTTGTATTTTTTTATAAACTAAAAAGTATTTTTATTTGAAGGATTGGAAATATATTTATATCATAATTAATTGAAGGGTGAATTAAAGTTTGAACGTGGATACACCTATCCATTTTAATATTAATGTGGACCATTTCTTCACCGAGTTTATAATATTACACATATCAGGTATAACATCTTATTTTTCTTTATTAGCACACAATTTTTTTTCTATTTTTCTCTTTCTTTAAAGTTTTTCCTCCATCTTTTCTCAATCTTCTTTTGTTCTCTTCTACCACTTTTTCATTATTTTTTACAGTAGTGTCCTTATTTGTTCTTTTCCGCCACTTTTTCATTATTCTTTACTATAGTTGGAGAGCTAATATCATTTTCAAATAATGTTCTAAAGTGTTAAGCAACCTCTTGCTTAATGGAAAACTTTTCGACAAATAAGAAAAGTTCATGTAAAAGAAGTTACTATATTCAAGTCTAGTTAATAAATTTAAGGTACATCATTTCTCATAAAAAAAATCATGTAATATGATTTTTTCTTACTGACTAAGTTTGAAAGTTATGAGCTGCATCTAAGTATGAAGCTTTGGGGTTACATATAAGAGTAAAGTTATTTAATATGGAAGATTGAAGAAATTAGCATCTATTCCTTTCTAGCAATTTAAGGAATTTGCAAGACTTTGGTTGCATTTGTGACTAAAGTAATCTAATTGCTTGTAATCAAATAACCTCATGCGTTCCTAGCAAGAATGTAGACTCTAAGCAATTTCAAAGGTTCATGCATTTATTGATTTCCATAATTATGTTAATTCTAGTTGTATTTGTAGACCTGGGTCTATCTATATCTATCTAAATCTAGACTTTTATCGAGTCTTCAGATTATTTAAGATTAATTATCAGTTTAGAAAGGAAGAATCTAGAGTTTGAGATAGTAGTATGTTTTCAAAAATATACAAAGATAGTTACGTTTAAGTGACAAGGTTATTATTGGGATTTCATCCGAATACTAGTGAAAGTATCATTTGATATCCTGGTTCTAGCAAAGTATCGTCTCAGTCACTCTATTGAGTGTTTCGTCTGATATCCTCATTCAGTGAAACTATCTTTCCTCAAACAAAACTATTTCCATTTACATGAAACTATAACCTATTATATATATTTAAGTGGTCCTTACTTGGTTTGTCAGAATGTAATTGTTGTACATAAGTATGTTACCTAAAAAAAAAATGTATTTTGTGCTTGAGTAATTATTGCTTTTAATGAAATGACATAATTAATTATGAGGTGTGATTTTGATATCACAAATATGGGATGATATTTAGACCAATGTTTTTGGTATGTATTAAGGAAAGATATATGTTGTAATTAATATTTCATAACTTGATTGATGATCTACATCACATAGACTATGATCTAGTGACCACGGAAAGAAATTATTGTGTCATTTCGATATTTGTGGAAAAAATAATTATAAGAATAAGATTTTGTTGTTTTTTCTTTTTAGACGAAGCATATATATATATATATATATATATATATATATATATATATATATATATATATAGCATAGTTGTATTTTTTTTTCAAACCTTACGTTACTAATGGTTAATATAAGGGAACTTTCTATTGAGTCTAAAATATATTTTTTATCATATTATTTTTAATGAAGATGTTTTTAGTTGTTAATATTTATTAAAAGTTACAAAATTATTAGAAATTTGTCAAATGAAAAGTGAAATATACAAAAAAAATTACAATTTATATGAACAAATTGTTCAATTTAAAACAAGTAGTTTAAAATAAATAATTTTTAAAATAATCATTTATTTAAGAAGTAGGTTGAATTTGTTTATTTAAATAAGCAGAAAATTACTCATTTTAAAATTAAGCAGACTGCATAAACACCAAAAAACAAAAACAAAAAAAAAATTATTTTATTAGATAAGTACCTTTTTAAAATAAAAATATATTTTTGTATTATATTGTTTTTAATGTAGAATTATTTTAGTTATTAATATTTATTAAAAGTTACAAAATTACGAGAGATTCGTCAATGAAAAATGAAATACACAAAAAATTACAATTTGTAATAAGTTTAGTTTGATAAAGAAATCATAATGAAATATGTGAACAAGAATGTTTAACTTAAAACAAGTAGTTTAAAATAAATAATTTTTAGAATAACCATTTATTTAAGAAGTAGAATAAGCAGAAAATTACTCATTTTTTAAAATAACCACACTAGATAAACACAAAAAAAAAAGAAAAAAAATTATTAAATAAGTACTTTTTAAAAAAATAAAAATAAACACAAATCAACTCACCTATTATTGAAAAAATTATTTGATATTGTTTATGCTGAATTATTTTCTATAGATGGGCTAGTGGGTTTGTGAAATTGGGCCGTGTATGATTAGAGATTTCATGAAGGGTAAAAACTTGTTGCACCTATCATTTTTAACCTGCATCCCATCAATTTCAAAAATTATCAATAATATCCTTCTATGATCTGCTTCCATCAAATTATGTTCTCGAAAATATTTTTCAGAAATAGGTTTCGAAAAATACTATTCAGAATGTATAATTTATATTCTGAAAGATATTTTCTGAAAAAAACAATTTTGAAAATATATTCTAAAATATAAAATTAAGACAAAAGGAGATCGATTTAAGAGTATATCATCTTTAAGGTGTTCCTAAACCTGCATCTGCACCTGCTCATGTACATAGTACAATCGTCGCAGTTCACAAAACAACAAGAAAAGCAAGGGTAAGCTAGCGAAATAATGTTTTTAGCTTATAAGAGTGAAAAGAATTGAAATGATTAGATTTACAAATGCAAATATGAATTCTTAAGTCGAATAAAACTAAGTTTAACATTCAATCACAAACTTTCATACTTTATTCCAAATTCATTAACCTCATAATGATCCATCTGCAATCAACGTATCTTGATTTCCTTTCAACCCCCAGTACTCTGATTGAGCACTGATAATCATATATCTGAGTCTTTTATTCTAGGGTTTTATTTGAAAGTAAATAACTAAAATAAGTTACTAGCTTCCCTTACCTGGTGACAATTTCTGAAAACAATTCCTCAAAACTAGCTAGTGGCACTAACCCAATCTTTAGGGATCTAGAACAAGTCATCAGAACAAAACCAAATTTCAGTGTATAATCTTAATTAAGTTGAGAGAAATACTTTTCTCAACTATCCCTACTAAGATTGATGACAAAAACCTAAGGAAAAATAGAGATTAAGGGATCTATAGAGCAAATACGAACTTACCCTGTTTGAGATTTTGATCGGTTAGAAATGATCCTTAACTCCTTAGCTACTACAGGTATATTTAGATTTTAAAACAGATGATGTATGGATAGAGAAAAACTAGAGAAAAGGGAGAGAGATTTTTGAGAAAGCGAGAGAGAGGCACGGGAGAGAGAGTCTGGAGGTGCAGGGCGTCACAAGCACAATATTTTTTCAACACCATTCTTACACAATTATATTTTTATTTTAACATTTTTTAATATTTTTTTATAAAATTATCTATAATTTTGAAATTATTTTATTTTAATATAAAAAATGTTTTCGCTAATAATAATAATGCTAATGATAATATGTAGTCTTAAAAATATATAGTAAGATATGAAATAAGTATTTTAACATTTAGGAATGATAGATGGTTACTCTTAGGATAAAAGTACGTGTATATTTTATAAAAGTGATTCAAGAGTGAGTACAAATGGGGATTATATATAATAAATAATAAAAATGATGGAAATATGTAATAGAGTCATCCAACTTAATAACAAATCCACTTTACTTAATATTATTAATATTCCCTTAAACTTATATGATTGGATTAATTATAATCATAAGTTTGTCACGGTTATGAGAGGACTAAATTTTATAAACAGGTTTCATGAGTAAATATACTATTTGAAATTATACAAGAAGATGAATAAGTTGGACGTGCTTTTGTTAGATGATATCACACACAAAATGGAGATCTAATTCAAAGTGTTTTGTCCTAGAGTGCATGATGGGATTTGTAACAAGTTGAACAACTCCTAAATTGTCAGAATATATTTTTGAAATACCAATAGGTATATGTAGTTCGTGGAGTATGAAAGTTAACCAGATAATCTCACGTATAATTGTTGCTATGCTTATGTACTCTGCTTTTGTAGTGCTTATGGACACAACTTTTTATTTGTGAGAAGACTAAGATACAATGTTAAATTCAAAATGTACACAATACTCAGCTGTGTACTTGCTATCATCATTATCCGAAGCCCAATCTGCATTCACTAAAGCCAATTATAGATCAATGCAAGTTAAATTGAATGATAAGTCTGTGGTTTACTGTTCCGACAAGGTAACAAAGTATCCTTTTATCAGCACGCCAGTGATACTCCTAGAGGCAGTGCATGAACTTACATACTTCGTTCACAGTAAAGGAAAGTTCTGGGCGTATGATAAGCACGTATTGTAGAGCACCATTACAAATCGGTATAATGTTGGGTCTTTAATAATTGTTGATGCATTCTGATTGAGCCGCAAATATGAGACCATTGGAGTTGGTTAACCGTTGGAACCTAACATGTTTGTACGATGAAGAATATCTTGGATATATCTGGTTTGAGATAAATGTAGACTACCTTATGTTGTTGTAGATACTTTAATACCCAAAAAATATTGTAGAAATCTAAGATCCTTCAAAGAAAAACTTTTGTTTAACGTAATTGTCAAATAATCAATATGCTGAGAGGACAAACCAGTGATGATTATATCATCTACGTAAACCAAAATGAACATAGAAGATTGTTATCAAAACTTAACAAAGAGAGAAGAGTCACTCTTGGTGGAGTTGAGACCCAGGTTGTTCAGTATATCGCTGAGTTTTTGAAACCAAGCCCTTGGTGCTTGTTTTAATCCATATATTGCTTTATTTAGTTTACACACCAACCGAGAGTCTTGAGTTTCAAATCCTGGTGGTTGTTGCATGTACACATCCTCCTCCAAGTCACCGTTTAGAAAAGCGTTGTTAACATCTATTTGTCTTATTTGCCATTGAGAAGATACAATATTGGGCAATACAATATAGCGGTTGGTTTCACCACAGGACTAAAAGTGTCGGTATAATCATGACCTTCAATTTGGTTGAATCCCTTTGTCATAAGACGAGCTTTGTGCCTCTGAAAAATTTCATCACCATTTAATTTGTTTTTAAAGATCCATTTACAACCCACTATATTACACCAGTGGAAACGAAGTGAGAGTCCATGTTTGATTTTGTAATAGAGCTTGATACTCTTGTTGCATCGTTTGAAACTAACTTGAAGAGGCCAAGGCTTCTTTGACAGTAAATGGTTTATAAGAGCAACCATAAACTAAAGAGTTATAAAATTAGGTTTAAAAAATTGGGTTTAAAAACACCAGCTTTAGCTCTTGTTATCATAGGATGAGAGTTTGTATTATTCTTGTAGTTATTATCACTATTTCGATTAAGAACATTAACATGATCATGAATAACTTCAATGCATTATATTAGATGTAGACTTAAGAGTGAGACATGAGACAATTTTGAAAAGTTTAAGTAAGATATGTTATGAGGTTTTGTTTGAGACTAAGTTTTATACTTTATAAATGGTATAGAATAAAAATAATAATAATTTTGTCAAATAGAACATGACGATCCTTTGAAAGATAAATAAATATACATTTTATTAAAAGTATTAAGTAATCTGGATTTGTTATTCATTCTTGAACACTTTTCGTAGGTTCCTCTATTGTTAAGAAGATTACCAAGTTATGTTGGGTGAAAGAAACAGTTCTAGTGATTTCCAATGAGATATGTTGGCAGATGTGTTGCACAAAAAGTATCTAATGTGACTAAAGGTAAAAAGGAATTAGCTTGAACCCTTGTGTCACATCATCCTCTTGACAATACAACGAAGCGTATAGCACACTTCACAATATTTAGCACTTGTTTCTCTTTTGCACATATTTGGAAGCTCTATGGAATAATAACCAAGTTTGGTTCTTTGTACTTTCTTGAACAAATTGTTTAGGAATGATAGATGGTTGCTAAGGGAAAATGAGGAAAAACTTTAGAAAAAAAAAAAAAGAGAAACCCTTCAAGTCGAAAACACATTATTCTTGAAATAAAAGTGTAAGTTAAAGATGAGATGTGATCAAATATATATAAATAAATAGTCAATTTATTGTATTCAATTATTTTTAATCATTGTTTAGTATGTCATAGATTTAATCAATTTTATTATTAATATCGTTAAAACATTTTGCTTACACAACAAGCTAATAGTTTTCAAAATCTTCAAGAATTAACAAGTTCAATAATAATTGAATTTGATAATATTAAACTTTAACATAAATAGTTAAAATTTGTGGTAAGAAATATATAGTGTATAACCTTGTGGAAAGACTCTCTTGTTGTTGTAGTTGAATGGAAAGAAAAAACACTATTCTCGAAAAAAACAATACATATGTCTCAATTTCAAATTACGTTATTGTGATCAAATTCAAGTTGAATACACTAATAGATGACATGTTGACCGATATAATTACATTTTTAAATTTTAAACTATTTTAATTTCAATATAAATAATGTTTATTTAATAACTTATTTTCATTCAATTAATAAACTTTGACTCCATTTTTGCATCCTTAAATACCAATTATAGAATAAAAGAACCAAAAAATAAATTCCCTTATAAAATTATTAACATATATGTTATATAATATATTACTTATGTAATATTATTTATGAAAATAAGTTTGCAATATTGAATTAATATCAAAATCTTTATGTTTTGTAGTAATAAAAGGATTTTTTTTTCGAATAACTAAAATACAGTAAAAAAACAACATATTCCTTAATCTTTTTGGTATTAAGATTATCATATGCTAATATGGAATCATCGGAAGGCCAAAGTCATGTGCTAGTTAGTTATGAGAAAACTCATTATACTTGTTTTGGTTTGAGCTTCCAATCATCCAGGAAGCATGTGAAGCTCAGTAGGTGAACCAGCAACTTTACATGTGCACACAAAGAGCTACCCCTTCTCCTTTCTCAATTCTGATAATCTACCTAGAATGCCATTTTCATGATAAAACCAGCTTCATAAGAGAGGAACCAAGCCAACACCATGAAGAAAACATCCAGCATGGAAAATATCATGTTCATGGTGGCATTCTTCGTATTGATGCTGATTTTATCAGCCACCCCAACAGAAATGGATGCAAGGAATCAAGATCTGGCTGCAGCAACTAGAGAGATGCAAAGGGCAAATTACTTTACCTTTGTAATGCTCATCAACATGTCTCCACCTGACACAAGACTCATGGAGAATGTGACTTTCTTGATGCCCAATGATCGAATGCTCGCAAACATGGTTTTGCAAGAAGGATCTGTCTCCGACTTCTTGCTTAAGCATTCAATTCCATCACCTCTGCTCTTTGAAGTCTTGGGACAGTTCCCCACAGGAACAACTATTCCAACTTCATTACCTAATTGTATGTTACGAGTCTCTAACAACGGTAAGAAGAACTATATTCTAAATAATGTTAAAATTATCAGTCCAAATTTATGTGTAGCAGGATCCTCAATTCGGTGTCATGGAATTGATGGTGTTTTGTCAGAAGTTTGTACATCAGTAGGTAACTACAGTGTTCCTTCACTTCCATCTTACCCTTCAGCAGCTCCTACTCCTGCTAGAGACAACCTTAATAATTCTCCTACATTGACATCACCTTATCCAACACCATCAACTATACAGTCACACAGATCAGGATCTATTCCTTCTTTTTCTTATAAACTGTCCTTGAATTTGATGGTCTTGTGGTCAATGATAGGCATATCTTTTTAATATTTAAAATTGTGTTAATTAATTTAGAATTCAAATTATTCATTATTTTGGATCTTATTTATTTTTATATTTTATTATAAAAAATATTGAATTTATATTATTAGTAAATACAATACAAAATTACTGTTGATATTAATTCTTCAACTAATTAATCCTTAAAATAGATTATTTTATAATTTTAAGATATACATTATTAATTAATTAAGTATTTCAAACTTTTTAAATATTTTTTATATATTTAAATATATTAAAATATAGGATTTATATTTTTTTTCAAAGTTAAAATTATGTTTAATATTATCTAAATATGTGTTTATATAATTTTAAATAATTATGCATATTTTACTTATAGCTTATATTTTTAATTTATATATATAGACTAAATTTTATTTTTATTATATTTATGTAAAATAGCCTACTGATACGACAGAGTACCATCTAATTCTCTAGGATTGTGGGTTAATGGAGAAAAAAAAAACATTCCATAACAATAATAATGGTGTTTTAATCCGATTGAAAGAATAACAATTTCTTTTTATGAATTATATTTTAAAGATTAAAGCATGTTAAAATAAATTAGTTACTAATTTATTTGAATGACAATTTATTTGATGAACACAATAAAATATTTGGTAAGTTATTTGAAGAGATTGTAATATAAGTTACTATTTGAAGAGATGGTAATATAAGTTACTTTAACAGGTCTTCCCTTATACCTGTAGCTTATTTCATTTTCTTTCTTACAACTTTTTTGATATATTCTTTATTATTTTTTATTTTAGTTTATTTATTACTATGTATCTCAATATTTCATATATATAAATAATTATTATAGTATTTTTTTCCTATACATGTTCTTTTAGTAAAAAAAAAGAAAAATAAAGCAAATTTACAATAAAATATTAAATATAAATAAATATTAAGTTTATACCGAGTTTTTCAATGATTATATTTATAATAAAATATTAAATATAAATGATTTTAAAAATTTCTCATAATTGATCACCAATTTGATAATATATATTGTATGTTCTGATATTTGTATTTTAAAATTTGGAATAAGTAAAAATCATTCTTCTTAATTAATTAATTAATTAATTAATGTAGCTGATACTGTTAATGTCCTCTTAAATTATGTCATGAATATTTATTTTCTTATTAATTTTTTTAAGTAATTGGTTTTTAGTATGACTTGCTAATTCAATGTGAGTTTTTGATGGAATATAAATTCCAACTTTAAGTCTAATAAAAAATTATATATATTCATTGTGGCCAATGTTGGTGTTGTTCACAACCTACTTCAATAAAGAGTTGAGTGATTTGACTTGTTAGATATTTGAATCCAACCAGCCTTCATGTGTTAACATAAGATGGCTTGATGATGTGATGTAAAAGGATGAAAACAGTAAGAATGCCAGTAAAAGTAAAGAAATATGAAAAAGAAGTTGAGTGATAAAGATATGAAACTCAGACATTAATCACCAATAATAGTGAAGTCCTAAAAATTATTTATCAATGAATATGATTTTTGAAAGATGTCTCCTATTAAGTAAAATATAAGGAAAAATAATCATAGTGACAAATAAGAACCTCAATGATTAAAAACTTAAACAAGACATCCATAATTTATGCATAATTGTGAACTATAATGAGTAAGTTTGCTCAATTCTTCACTTTTTTTCCACTCGGTTAGAGGTTCTATTGTAACATCCTAAAAAAAAAGCGTATAATATATAATTATTTATGTCATCATTTTTATTTTAAAGCAAATTATATATATAATAAAATAATAAATAATGTGAATATTTAGATCAAGATCTTAGTAATTTGGTTGTGTTTATTTAGGTGTAGATACTTGGTTTAGAGTTAGAAAAATGATTTTAGCATTCCATTTGAGTATTTGATTTGTATTTAGGGAGACTATCTTAGCTATTCCATTTTGAATCTTCCATTCAATGTTTAAGGAAATGATTTTAGCATTCCTTTTAGACACTCAGTTCATATTTAAGAAGATGATCTCAACATTCAATTTTAGGTCTCTGAATATTGACTTTCTTCTTTCCCATGTTGAGCCTCTCAGATTCTGTATCATTGAGTTTTTGGGCTTCCTTATTCTACGTCATTAAGTATTTTGACTTTGACCATAAGGATAAGTTGTAAGCTAAATTTTGTGTAACTTAAATTTATTTTAAATTCAAAGTCATAATAATAATAATAATAACAATAATAATAATAGTAACAATACAAATTAAATTACTCACATTTATTGTTGAAATAAGGTTAGATAAACCTGAGTCATTTCTTATCATTTCATCATGCTATGTCAGTCTTATCTTAACATTATCACATCCACCATTAGAATCTAACTAAATTCCAATCAAATAAAATTATAATAATGGTTACAAAATACACTATAAATATATGATCTTTGAGGCAAAATTCTAAAAGTGGTGTAATTTTTATCTGAAATTCTCAAAATGATATATTTTTTTTATGTGTAAAGGGTGCATAGGAGAGGCAATATCATTATAAAGAAACAATGTCTTTATTACACCATTTAATTTAACATTAAAAGAAATCATGAGAAGAGAACACAATTTTAGTTTACATAAAATTGTGTAATTAAGATTTCAATTAATGAGTTAATTAAAATCCTGAAAATATTGCACTATTTTAGGATAGTTAATATTCTCCACCTATTTCTTTTTTTCTTTTGCACGTGGTGTGTTGATACTATGCAACTAAAATAAATGGATAGTTATAAAGTTATTTTATTTATTAATAAATATGTAATGGTTGAAATTAATTCTAATTAAGTAATTGAATAATTGTGAAGTTAATTTGAATAGAAGAGTGATTACATATTGTGAAAAAATATTACCTAGATATAATTTAAAAACTAACAATAAATTTATTTAAAAAATTATATAATATTTCAAATTTTTCTTTCTAAATTTCAATTTTATTTTAAAATAATTCTATATTAGTAACTAAATTCAAATATCCAACTTGTACTTAATTTTGCTAAATATATTTTATTATTAAATTTTAATTTTATTTTATTTTTCTTTTCAATATGAAAATTACTCTTAATTTAATTCAATATATAAATCTCAATAACATCATTTTTATTTCAACCATTACATATTTTTCAATAAATAAAAGTAACTTTACATTTATTTTAATTACACAGTAATAATACAACACACATACCAAGAAGAGGAATGGGTGGAGAATATTAACCACCATAAAATCCTGAAGTATTCTCACTATTTTAATTAACTCATTAATTCAAATATTGATTGCACCATTTCTTCTAGTAAATTAAAATGGTGTTATCTTTTTATGATATCCATACACTATTTACCCATATCCAGAAATAAATAAAAAAATATACCATTTTAGAATTTCAGATAAAAATTACACGAGTTTAAGAAATCTGTCAATCTTTGATCACATGTTCCAACACACAAAAATAGTAAGAAAATAAGAAAAAGTTTCACATGACTTTTTACAATTCTTGAAAATAAGAAAAATGATATATATATATATATATATATATATATATATATATATATATATATATTTTTATTTATTTCTAATCTTTTAGTAAGGTAACCCTAAGCTTCACAAATTTTTAATATTTAACATTTTTATTAATTTATTTTTCAAATTCAATATTAACCTTTATACTATTTTTAACTTATAATTTCTCTATATTTCCCCTTATTAATTTTCACACCACACATGATCTTGTTGTGTTTTATTGGAATATACATAATTTATTCCTTGAGGATTTGAATGGATAGAAGTTGTTTATTATTATTGGAGGTTGATAATTGTTGGATTGTTGGTTTATGGTGGTTAGACACTGCAAATGTTATTCAGTACTATTTACTTAAATTGTTGTTCCTATATTATTTACTAATTACTTAAATGGTTATTTTTATAGTATTTATAATTTTACTTAGGATGATCTATTTGTGATTGTTATTCCTATATTATTTTCAAAATTTCTTAAGGTGATTTATTGAAAAAGGAAAATTTGATATTTCTAAATTGTTTGAAATATTTACCATTGATCACTTTTATTATTTTAAAATGCAATTATTTTATTTTAAAACACATATATATCTCACTTTTTTGCTATTTCTTTTGTTTATCTTTATTATTTAATTTAAGAAAACAATTGATGCTTCTAACTTTCCACACTTATTCATTGTAGACATTTGGACATACTTTTCTAGTCACAAATGGAATGGAATACAAAATACTAACGTAATAGAGAATTCATAATCCTTTAAAGGAATTACTCACTCAACTCTGACTTTCTTCCACAATCCTGATATCCTCTTGGTTTTGGATGGATCAATCATGGTCACCTTTTTCTTATTATCCACAACTCACATCAATATTTTATACAATTTTTATCCTACTCCATTATAATATATGAAGTTTGTATAAAAGAGTTTAATGTATAATTATCTAGAAAATATGTATAGTTTGATGCAGTTTCATTTTTTTGTAATATAAATATTTTGTACAAATTTTAATGTATTGTAAAATTTTGTTTTTACTTCTAAAAGCATAGACAAATTAATCTCATTATTTTATTCTCTAATTCTAATTTTCTAATTGAAATAATTATTATATTGATGAACGTTTATCAATCATATTCTTAGACAAACAATTAAATTAAGGTATATAAATTTTAAATCTATAAAATATACTGATTGTTAAAACCAATCTTAAATTTCTCCAAACCATTTTTAGAATGAAAAATATAATATTTTGAAATTTGTAAACAGTTATTATAAACATAACAATAAATTAATAATTCAATTACCTAGACATTTAGCCTATCGACCTCTTGATTTTTTAACTTTTGGCCTTTCAACCAATCATTTCAATACTTTCCATAAAGAAAAGATATATATATATATATTTATATATATATATATAATAAGAAATATAAAATCTTTCGTTTTATTTTATTAAATAATTTGAGACGTTAAACATTATTCTATCTTATCCAATTAATGCTATCTCAAACTTAGCATTATTTTTTCTCTAACTATCTTTTTTATTTGTTGGGTTATTTTCTTTTTTATGTAACTGAGTTAAAAAATACTTAACACTATAAATGGAAGTAACTAGATATTTTATTATATGATGCAATGTAAAATTTATAAAAGAAAATTGTAAAAAGATTTCGATGTAACTATAATTTAAATTAAAAAACTGAAAAACAAATAAAAATTTAATTTGATTAACTACTTATTAAATCGATTCATTTAAATAGAACGACTTGTTCAAATAAAAAATATACTCAACTTCTAAAAAATAAAAGTAGTACTAAAAAGTTTAATAAAATTTAATTATTTTAAAAATCTAAAATTATATTTACACAATAATATTTTTTTTGAAAACACAAATTTCATCTATATAATAAAACTTATGTAGTTATATCTTTTTATATAAATTTATATCTATCAACTAGTTTATCTATCACCTCAAATCTAATAAACCAACTTAGCAACTCATAGGTTATAAAGTTTATATAGCAAAACCAATAAACTAATTACTAAGTTTGATTCTCCTTGATAAGTAATTTAAAGTACTTTATTTTACAAACTATTCAACTAACTTATAAGTTGTAGTTTATATAATTTTCTTCTATTATTGTCTATTATATTTTAATATATTTTTCTATCATATTCAAATACGTCTTACCTATTTGATCTTCCGGACATAATTAGTTACACTACTTTAGTATTTCTTAAGTTGGTTTTTTTTTTTTTTCGATTTTTTATGTAGTTTAAATAGCAAAAGTTAACATTGCGAGTTGAACTAACGAATACTTAATTACATGATGCTATGTAGAAATTACATACAATAAAAATTGTAAAAAAATCAATGTAACAATTGTTAAAATCAATAAAAATAAATTTAATTAATACTTATATCAAACGTTTAAATAAAATGATTTATTTAAGAAAAACATAAAATTATTAAAACATTTAATTATTAAAAAATATATAATTTTAATTACACCAACATACATTTCTGCTTAGTCACACAAATTTTATTCATACAGTATAATTTAATATAATTTATATAGTTATATCATTTTTCATTTTATCAACTAATTTACCAAACTTCCTTAATCTAATAAGTTAATTTATTAGCTTGAAATTTATAAATTAAATTCTTATATTAACTAGGAGTTAATCTATCTATCAATTATCACAAACAGATAAATAAATTAAAGATTTATCAATCAACAGTTAGTTTATCAATAAACTAGAGATTTATCAATTAACATTTAGCTTATCAACTGAAAATAAAATTATAAGTTAAAGAGTAAAAAATAATTTATGAATTAGAAACCAACTTATTAACTACCAACTAAATTATAGTTTAATTTTGTCAAATAAACTGTTAAGCTTATTAATTATTATCTCAAAAATATCCAACATTTTTTTTTGTTTGGAGACCAAGGATGCTCGATCATTGCCGATGATTGGGGTAGGGGTGGGGCAATTGTTACTTGTAAGTTCTCAATTTAGTAACTAAATTAATATGTTAAAATATTATTTATTACTTAATTAGTCATTTATTACAAAATCTTAAAAAATATATTTAATAATAAAGTCTTTATATATCTCAAATCCTCTAGTGTTAGTTATTTGTGAATAATTCTTACACGCTTTAAAAGTACATAAGTAAGATCTTTATAAAGTCACATTTGAAATATTTAAGAAATTTATAAAATATAATGATATTTTTCTAAAAAATATATATATACATATGACTTTTGGAATATTAAACTGAATGTTAAAAAAGAAGTCATCACTCACCAACTGCATGATCCGAGCCACTGACCATTCCACAAGAAAAGCAATCATGTGTAAGAGTGATTGACACTTTCATTTGGGGAAAAGAAAGGACAAATTTTCTCCACTACGGGTGTTTCTCGGGCTACCTCCATGTTCATACATTATTTAAAGTTTTTAATATAATTAAGTAAATTTTAATTAATAAAATTTTAAATTATGTTTGAAATAAATAAATCATTTAAAAAAGACAATAACAATAAAAGCACTTTCTTAAAAGCTTATAATTTTAATTTGTGTAAAATCAACTAATTGATGTATATAATTTTTTTTGGTTTTCATTTATGTAAAATTTGAAATAATTCTTTTTATTTCTTATAAAATTATGACTTTTTATTTAGTCTATACAAGATTTTTCGCTTTTATTTTTATCTCTAAAAAAATTATAATTATTATTCATAATAACATAGATTAAAAAATATTTATTTTATAGATATTAAGAATTTTTTTAAGTATCATGTCACAAAACTAATATATCCATGATTTAAAGTAGTCACTTGACATTTTATTAAATACAAAAAATAATAATGCGTAATTTTATAATAAGAAAAAAAAAATAAGATTTTACATACAAACCCAACTTACTCATTTCAGAATAACTAAAATCACATTTAAACATCTCTTTAATATCTCTATACAAATTAAATTTTGTTACTGTCAATAGTTGAATGTAAAAATATTGATTCAATAATTGGATACACTAAATTCTATATAAATAAAATATGTGTTAAACTTAGCGATCAACTTATAAACTAATTCTCTTTAAAAACAAATACGTGAAAAATATAACATAAGTAAACGAGTTTGTTTTATTTAAAGAATTAACAAATGGTGTTTGTTTGTTAAGAGTCGTGGCAAGAATACATTATAATTATAAACATTATATTATAATCTTCAATAAATATTTACACTTCCAATTTGCTAGGTTTTTTTTTTGTCTTAAATCCCTTAGAAAAAAATCAAATTAAAACTTATTAGTTGAATGCATATTAACAAACCTTATTTATGATAATGATATTAATTTGCTAAATAATTTAATATTAAATGTTTTAAGAATAGTAGATGTTAGTTTATTTACCTGTTAAAGAAAATAGAAAATGCTGATCTGGAAATATAGCGCAGTAGATTGATTAAACACAGCCTGGTCGCAACAACAAACAACGCTAATGAATCAAGTGCGACGGAACACACCGCGAAACAATCACCCACCTTCACGGAATCCTAAACCAAGTAGTAGCGGTTTAAATTAAATGTTTAAATTAAAAACATAATAGTAAATATTAGAAAAAACAACTCAGAACCTGCTGTAGAAAAAAATAAAAATAAAAAATAAAATTCACGAGGGAGAGGAGGGAAGAAAAACCCAATAATTTTGTTTGTTCCTCGCAAGTAAAAGGAACGAACAGAGAGTGAAGATCCATCCCAAACAAACCAAATGCCGCAGCAGCGCGCTGTTTGGGAGCAACGCGAAATCTGACCCGCATTCCTCGTTTCATCTCACTCCTAAAAGCCTCATCCAAACAGCCCCCTCCGCCTCAGATCTCGCTGCGAGATGGATCAATTGTCGGCGATCAGCGAGGACCTGGCCGAGATCGACGGCCACATCGCCGACAATTTCCGCGCCCTATCGTCAGAACCTCAACTTCCTCGCTTCTTTTAGTGTTCTGTTTCTACATTGTTTTCTCATTTGTTGTTGTTGTTGTTGCTACAGAAATGGATTTCAGAAGTTGGAGAAGATTAAGGATTCGAATAGACAGAGCAGGCAGTTGGAAGAACTCACGGAGAAAATGCGAGAATGTAAACGGTACTTTTCACATTCCATATACGTATCATTTGTTAAACGAGTTTTGATGTTGTTGTTTATCATTCTGTTATTGGAATTATTGTGTCGCATTGATGCAAGCTTTTTGTGCAAGAGAGCCTGTATAATGTGTCACAATTTTCGGATCTGTAGTATTGAAAATTCATGACCAAAAACCTGTATATAGCGTGAGGTTTTGATCTGTGTTCGAAAGCCTGATTCTGTGATTTTCCTGAAAATCGTTTGGCATTGGACCACATTCTGGACTTTTTGAGGTTTTGCCGTGGCTGCTTCGTCTATTGTGTTTACTGATGGATCTCATTTTGCAGGCTTATCAAGGAGTTCGATAAAGAAGTCAAAGCTCTCGAGAACAGCTTTGATAGAGAAACCAACAAAATGCTGAATGAGAAAAAGCAGTCAATGGTGAGATGCTTGGAGATTTTTTTTTTCCGTTTATATTTTAATCGATATTTCTTCACATTTTAGGTTTATTGGTTTCCGTATATTATGCACGACGTTTGGGAATGTTACTTACAAGCATCTTCTATTTTTGTTGCAGATCAAAGAGTTAAACTCATATGTTGCTTTGAAAAAGCAGTAAGTGAAAACATCGTATAAGCTATCGTATAAATAGACCAACCTTCTGACATGAGTGGATGTATTCCTTGATAGCATTGACCAGTTCTAGTGTGTGCTATATTGCAATGCAGGTATGCTACAAATATTGAGCATAAACGAATAGAACTCTTTGAGGGGCCAAATGAAGGTTATGCTGAAGAAAATGGCTTGCTAGCATCCTGTGAGCACTGATTTCTTTATATTGTACATGCGAGTATTTGTTTTTCGTGTCACATTTTCTGCTATCAAATGAATGAAGTTCTATAATAATTTTGTTTTACTACATGGTACATTATTGCTACAGAAATATATGTTGGCAACCAGTATGTAAGTCGGATAATGTGGTGAGTATGAGCGGAGATACAAAGTCCTTAATCATTACCGTGCAAATGAGAAATGAGAAAATAATTAGCGTTTTTCTGCAATATTTCATTTTGGTAGACTGTCTTGGTGTGCATGCTCTAAGTTCCTGTTTGGCCTGGCTTTGATCTTTTTCACTTTTTAAGAAATGTTTTTTCCAGAGCTTCAACAGTAAACATACTTAGAAGGAAATAAATTTGTCTAAAAACAGTGTTGCTTCTACTTTTGCTTCCTGTGAGAAGCAATTTTAATGGCATATTTTCTGCCTTCTCTGTCACTAAAAAGCATATGCATATCTTTTGGTCAACCGCCTGGAAGTGCTAAACGCCTTTGAAAAGAAAGGAAACTAAAAGCAAGCTGTTTAGCAAATAGAATTAAGATATATACTATTGTGCTTAACATTGACCATTATGATTTATTTCAGCAATGACAAACGAACAGCTAATGGATCATGGGAATAGGATGATGGATGATACAGATCAAGCCATTGAAAGGGGAAAGAAGGTTGGTCTATTTATTGGGTATCACATCTTTTAAAATATGCAGCGTACAACCCATTTGTTTATAGTTTGCTGTTATATTTTTTATAGTCCAAGGAAACCAGAGTGAAATCACTTGGTTCCTCCACGTGTTTCTTGTATGTAGCAGTTGTGGAAATGCAGGGACCTTAAGTCATCGTTAGGTCTTTCTGGTCTTCTTATTTTTCTGTCCTGCTATAATCTTATTTGTTTCTTGTTGTTTAACTGGAACTTGTTTGCCATTTTGCTTCCTACAATATATTTTCTACATGTTCTTCCTCAATTAAATGTACATATTGGAAACTTTTTGATTGTTTTAAATTGAAATTATGCTCTTGAAGAACTGCTGTCCAATCTTGCTTTTGTTCACTCCCATTTTTTTTATCATCATCTTTGCTAGCATTTTCTGGCTCTCCAGGGAATGTAGGTGTGATGGAGGTGAGGGAAAAAGAATATTTTTCAATAATAGTAGGCGTGCAAAGGCATGGATATGTAAGACTAGAATCCCAATCAATTGGCACCATAGCTTATATCAATCATTTCAGCACACCAAAATATCATTAAAGAAATAAAGCAAACAAAAAAGAGTGAGGGTACCAAAGCAAATCCACTATAACTTTAGAAAATCTAGTTTGACAGGCCAAAACGATCTCTAAAATTGTCTTGCTTAACAAACGATGGGATATCATTGCAAAGAACTAACCCTGAAGAGTAATCCCATTGACAACAAGTTTATCGGCTCAATTTGAAAATGTGTGAAACCCTAAAATACATACTCTAGCTCAGGAAAAATTTTCCACCTGTTTCTTAAATTCCAAGGAACCAAGGACACATCAAAAAATGCTTTAACCATGAATGCAGCTACCCTCTTCCATAAGAAACTTCAATGGCCAAATTTAATTTCAACATAAAAGCATCCTTAACACCACTAGTGTTACATTTAACCCACCCGATTTGAGTAATCTTGATAGATTTCCTAGGATGTCCAGATACAAAAAAAGGCTTTGATTATATCAAATTCTTCAATATTGTTATTCATGATACCAGCACAAGTACTACCTGCAAGATTAGCATTTGCAAAAGATTCTCTTCATGTAATAATAATCTACCCTACCATTGTCAAACCTCAATTTATATCTGCTGAACCATTTTTTATTAATAATACCCATCACCGGAGCTTAGATAATGGTCCTCACGTGGTCACTCCATCTTCTTTTAATTTGAAGATTCTGTACATTTAATTTTTGCTTCCCTCTTGTGGTTTAAAGGGGGAAGTTTGCTGACTGGAAGTTGATTGCTGTTAATCCCTTTGAATCACAGGTCGTTCAAGAAACAATAAATGTTGGTACAGAGACTGCAGCAGCTCTTAAGGCTCAGGTATGAATCTTACGCATAGTTCCATACCCCAAAATTAGCCAAGAAAAAAAGACTTGAATTTGACATGGGGCTAAGTGTACACTCTTCTATGTGTAGACGGAACAAATGAGCAGAGTTGTCAATGACCTGGATTCGATCCATTTCTCTATAAAGAGAGCATCACAATTGGTCAAGGAAATCGGTAGGCAGGTCAATTTCTACAGAATCCACATCATTTCATTGCAATATAGTTGCTATATGAATCATTCATCTAAGTATAAGTGTTTTTATAATAGGTTGCTACTGACAAGTGTATTATGGCGCTGCTTTTCCTTATTGTCGTGGGAGTAATTGCGATCATTATTGTAAAGGTAAGTGAATATTACTTTTTAACCAAAGGTTTATTCAGAACCGTTATCCTCTATTGTTGTATTTCTAGGTGAATTTATTGAGCGGGCAATTCTTTTGTACTTAATGGTAAAAATTGCTTGACAATGTGTAAGGATATATATGTTGCTTATGGAGCATATCATATTTATTTACCAATTAACCATGAAAAATAACTTCCGTTTCCAAGTCTTCATTGTATACAGAATTTGATGGCCTTCATAGTAGTTTATGTATTTTTATGTGATATGCCAAGATTCATGTTTTTGTTATTGATCGACGCAGCCACGTCACAATTATTATCAGAAATTACTTCCAAAATATATTTGCAGTATGTTTGAAAACGATTGTTTTCACCATTACCGTGCCAAAAAACTAGTTCTCATCACTTCAATTCATCCTCCAAAATGCCGGTGGCATTGGACAAATTTAAAACAAATATATATCCTTGATTGAGTCGAGGGCAGTTAAAGGTGGTGAAAGAAGTTCTAAAATTCAAATTTAGTTACGAATGTGACAATTAAGAATGCCATTTTTCTTTTGGGTAAAAAGATTCATTCACAAGTTAATAGAAGTAGATTACAGAAGCCTCCTTCGATAAGTATTGCCAAACTAATTTTTACTGATTACATCTTCTGACAGCGATCAGATTATTATGACTTACTTCTTTCGAAATTTCAGCTTGTGCACCCGGGGAACAAGGACATTCGCGACATTCCAGGACTGGCTCCTCCAGTTCAGAACCGAAGACTGCTTTGGAGTCACAGTTGAAGAGTTAAAATGAACATGGTGATGACTGAAGCTTATGACAAATGCGTTGGTGACACTAAAATGAAAATGTTTATGACTTCATCAAATTGATTTGATGCTCTTTGGTTTGACAGTGATGACATTGGCTGAAGTTATTGCCAGAAACAGAGTTGCAATTAATTGAGTTTGTTATTACATAATAGTAGAAGAGGGGTTGGTTGGCCTGAGGCATAATAGAACGTGGGTCTAGGAATGCACGCTGGATTTTTTCTTGAACCGAACCAGTTTTACTACTATACAGGTTCCGTCTATCCAATCATAGGGAAAGCCAAACAAATGAGCCCTTGAGATTATTTGTTCATTGTCTTGCTGTCAATCTTGTAATATACTGTGCCTTTTACTGTACACCATCACTTCTAAAAAACCTACCTAGTATTATCAATTTATAATATAAAGCACTGATTTATTATTTTTAAATCTTGCAAATCTTTTGTTTTGGTTTAGTCGATTTCCACGTTGCTCTGTCAGGCATGGTTGACGTTCCATGGATCCATCAGCCCATGAATCGTTATGGATTTTTATTTTATTTTATTATATTTCTGAGACTGAGACAACCTATTTGGTTGTAAAATTATTATTTTAGGTGGTTCCTGTTTTCTAGTAGCTGCTAGCATGACTTTTGATAAAGGTAGCCGTTTTGACGTTGACTGAGGATGCTTGTATGGACTAAGGACTGTGGTCCATTTGGGGTGAAAAACTATTTTCTAGGTAACAAATTTACTGTGACATGAACGTCTGTTCATGCGCCAACTACTCGTGTAGTGATTGGGCTAGCTGTTGTATTAAGCTGGCAATAAGTTTATTGATCAGAAATCAATAATTGATACTGCATTATAAATATATGAATTATTGATTCCCATTTACTATTGGAATTTCTTATTTACTTAAAAAAGTTAAATTCATATTATAATGATCCCAAAGAGAACCCGTTTAGTACTTTTTCATAAAAAAATGCTATAGACAAAAAGAAGAGCATTATTAGTTGTTAGAATTGCTCTCTTAGCAAAATCTTTATTTAAGAAAAAAATAATTTGTCAATATAAAAAGTATTGAGTTTACGTTAATGGCATCATATGCTATATTAATAGCATTATTCAGCAATCTTATTAACAAATGAATCATATAAGTAAAATTTTCTGTTAATATAATGCACTGTATTAATGAAAATCGACGATATTTATACTATTGGTTTATTTTTTTAAATAAATAATTATACTAACATACCAAAGTTGAATACCTAATTTTCTATGATATAACTTATTTAATTGTTTTAATGTGGGCTTGGTTTTTATTTTAGAAAAATATTATTTCTATTTTTTAAATTAAGAAAAATAGTTATTGACAAAAAAAAATTTGAAATCAAACATATCCCCACATTGTGAAAGAATGGAAAATTCTGTAACCGTAAGAAAGTATTTTCATTGAAGTCCCTTTCGTTTTGCTCCCCTAATATATTAAACAAGTAATATAACATGTACTAAAAACACCGTACACCTTTCGGACATCTTTCATATCAAATTTTCAAGCATAAATTTTTTTGGTATGCAAAACTTCTTAGGAGCAATGCACTTATTCTCATTCTCAGTGTGTTTACTTATAATTATATTTCATATGTTTTTTTAATAATTATTTGAATATGTTCTTAAATTAAAATACTTAGTGAATAAAACAACTATTCTTGATTTATATTTCTATGTAAGCTTATTTTTTTAATAGAAAATAGTTTCTCGTTCTTTTATTTTTCATTATCTTAATTTTTTATTTGTAAGCTTATTCTTTTAGTTGTTTGTTTGATTGCTGAGCACTATCTCTTACGTATCATGAGATTTCAAAAAATAATGTAGACTTATTCCTCCAACAGAAAATAGTTTCACGTGCTTTTAATTTTCATTACTTTAATTCTTTTAGGTGCTTTTATTTTTCATTACCTTAATTCTTTATTTGTAAGCTTATTCTTTTAGTTGTTTGTTTGATTGCTGAGCACTAATTATTACATCTCATGAGATTTCAGAAATAATGTAGGCTTATTCCTCCAATAGAAAATAGTTTCACGTGCTTTTAATTTTCATTACCTTAATTCTTTATCTGTAAGCTTATTCCTTTAGTTGTTTGTTTGATTGCTAAGCATTAACTCTCATGTCTCATGAGATTTCAGAAATAATGTAGGCTTATTTCTCCAATAAAAAAGTTTCACCTGCTTTTAATTTTCATTACCTTAATTCTTTCATGTGCTTTTATTTTTCATTACCTTAATTCTTTATTTGTAAGCTTATTCCTTTAGTTGTTTGTTTGATTGGTGAGCACTAACTCTTACAGAAATAATTAGGCTTATTCCTCCAATAGAAAATAGTTTAATGTGCTTTTATTTTTCATTACCTTAATTCTTTATTTGTAAGCTTATTCCTTTTGGTTGTTTGTTTGATTATTGAACACTAATTATTAAGTCTCATGAGATTTTAGAAAAAAAATATTTGTTTAAGATTTATTAAGATATGATTTGATTGTTAGTTATTATTTATTAATTAAGATTTAGAATTATATCATATCTATTAGTTATCTTTTATATATTTTGGATATGAAAGAAATGTTATAAATAGAGGAACTTTAAATAAGTGAAGGAGGCATCACAAGGATTCAGAACTAGGCTAGGCGAATACCCATGACTCATCTATTTTTTTTGTAATTTTAATATTTAGAAGGAATAAAACATATTTTTATTTATTTTCTTAAGTGTGATTGGTACCGGTATTTATACTAACTTATAAACTTACTTATTTTAGACTTCCTTGAGCACTTATTTTAATTACAATAAAACTTAATTAACTTATGTTGTGTGTTTCCCCTCTCGTTGAGGAAGTTTTTCAGTAAAATTCTTAAGATCTCCTAATCTAGTTGTACTATTAATCATATCATACATTTATTAAAATGCTTCACAAATTGTAGTAAGTAAAGAGATTTATAATCTTATGCTCAAAAGGACCAAACTTCACAAAATCTTTGTGAGCCATTTGATCATCAATACAGATAGCAAGAAAAGTCATGTTAATGGTTAAAATTCGAAATAAATATAAAATGGGTAGTTCAACTATATTTATAAAAGGTTGATGTCTTTATATTACTTATGTTAAGGAATATGAGTATGACGTATCCGAATTCATAAATATCTACTATCTAATAACATTAAAACATTCACACACATATATATATAAATTTATCTTTGACATCAACTCATAATTTTTTAACAATAGCATATATATCAAATTCCACTTATTTTTGTTTGGATAGGTATTTTTGTTTTAACATTTAGCAAGATAAATTCTTAGACACAGTGATCCAAATTGATTGTATTCTTGGTCTGATTGGATCAGTACACAACATTCTCTTTTTACTACTTTTAGCTGCATGACATTCTCGAAAAGTGAAAAAAAAATATTTGTTATTATTTAATCATACTATATTCTTGTGGAATATTTTTTAAATTAATATATACTAAGAGTAAACATAGTATTTTAAAATAGAAATAATTTATAATTAACATTTTTATACTAATGTTTAAGATTTATGAAAAAAATAATAACATTAGGAGGCTACACCCTCTCTTTTTCTTCTAAAATTTGGCTTTTCCCAAAGTAATAATCCAAAATTCAGTTTGACCTAAGTCAAAAATCAAAGGTGGAAAGAAGACCAATAAAAATTTGAAAAGTCAAACATAACATGAATATAGTTTTTAATTGTATAAATTAACATTATTTAATTTAAAATCAATTATATTTAGTTTTTAAATCTCATTCACAGTGAGAATATAACTTTTGTAGTTTAAAGCGAATTAGTATCACTATAATGTACCCTAAAAAGCATCCAAATTATTTATAATAGTAGAATAATGAGAGTTATAGATTGTAATTTGCAGCACATATTCACTCCCATGAAACCAATAAAGCATCCAAATTATTTATGAAAGTTATAATTCTTGAATGTGTGTGTGCCACCCTTGTTATTTTACTCAAATACAATTGTTATCAAATATACCTGCAGTTAGGTTTTCTTTGCACAAATGGAAAGTTGATGATGCCAACAACCCAAATTCATTGCTCTCTTTCGAAATCACACCATGCTCAACATAACACAATACAAACAGAGCCTAACTCATCCTTAATTATATCAAACCTATTTTGAGAGTTGTAGTCAAAGAGATACAAAGGTTCTGTTGTGACCCGTAATACTGGGCATAAAGAAAAAGACATTTTGTTATACGAGATTTAAGATAGATGTGACAAAGGAAGCTATGAGACCCGACCCATTTTTTTTGTGTCAAGGGAAAAAAAAAAAATACATGCTCATTCCAGCTCACGTACACACGCACACAGGAAAACACCTCAATCTTTGAAAGGTCTTTCTTTGTTGGTCTTTTGGTCTTTGTTCCACACAACGTCGTGAACCCGCTTTACTCCTGTCATCGTCCCTCTTTCTCTCTCCCCACGCGGGTGTGTTTCTCTTCGTGAATATCTTAAACTTTCACACCCTCTTCTTCTTCTTCTTCTTCTTCTTCATCGTTCCCATTCAATATATTTCTTTCACTTCACGGAAGCTAACTTTTTCCCTTTTCATCTCTCTTTGTTCCTTATCACAATTCACCATCTCTATATATATATAATCAAGGTCTTGCTTTTTCATCTGGGTCATCAACTTAATTCTTTCTCTCTTCTTCTTCTTCTTCCGATCATTTTCCATTCTCCTTGGTTTGATGGTGAGAAGATGAAGTGTTTCTTCTTCAAAGACAAGTGTAAATCCGCCCCCGAATTGCATAAGAAGAAAAACCCCGCCGTCAACCGCGCCGCCAACTCCACCGGCTCCCTATCTTCGCCCAAGAGCGTGAAGGACTTGTACAGAGAGAAAGAGCACAGCTTCAGAGTTTTCACTTTGCAAGAGCTCAGAGATGCCACCCAAGGTTTCAATAGGACGCTCAAGCTTGGAGAAGGGGGCTTCGGGAGTGTGTATAAAGGATCCATCAGACCCTCCGATGGACAGGGTGATCCATTTCCAGTAGCTATCAAACGCCTCAACACGCGTGGCTTCCAGGTACACGTGCTTCTATTTCCTTCCTCAATTTCTCTTTTTCTTTTGCTTTTCTTGAAAGATTTCGATCATATGATTACTCTCTTTTTATTGCAATAGTTAACTGTTACTGGTTGACCCTTGTCAACTTTATTTTATTAATCGTTGGTTATAGTTTTATTGTTTGTCATACCGTGATCTCGTGAAGGAAAAATCTTATGCTTTGGGATCCAAAACTGTTAGTGCACAATTCTCTACAGCTCTTTTCAGTGAGCACAAGAATAGTTGTAAGATATTTCTATAAAAAAAAAAAAATAGCTATGAGATATTGCAACTACATTGTTGTCTGGTTGGTGTCATAAAAAATCAGATACTTATTTCTGCATATGACATAAGTGATCCAGAAGCACATCAAATGCTTAGCTTTTTATTACCCACTGAATTATCAAAATATGTGTTTTTTACATTACTAATGTACCTCCATTCTTAATTCTCACGGTTGTTATTTTTTTGTTACAAAAGGGTCATAAAGAATGGCTTGCTGAAGTTCAGTTTCTTGGCATTGTTAATCACCCAAATTTGGTTAAGCTTTTGGGGTACTGCTCCGTGGACGGAGAAAGAGGAATCCAACGGCTGTTGGTGTACGAGTTCATGCCCAACGGGAGCTTGGAGGATCACCTCTTCAATAAAAGTTTACCACCCCTGCCCTGGAAAACAAGATTGGAGATTATGCTTGGTGCTGCTGAAGGATTAGCTTATCTCCACCATGGACTGGAAATTCAGGTACCTCAAAAGTTTCATACTTTCAAAAAGTTGAGATGATATAGTTGTCATTTCATTCAACTTTGTTGCATGCCATTTTGTGTTTAGCATTTTCCCATGCAAACTTTAATAGTATATCTGAATTCCTATCTTGGGTTTAGGTGATCTACCGAGATTTCAAATCTTCAAATGTTCTATTGGATGAGGATTTCCATCCAAAGCTCTCAGATTTTGGTCTTGCTAGAGAAGGACCACAAGGTGATCAGACTCATGTATCCACTGCGGTAAGTTCACTGCACATAGTTAATGCCTCTTTCATATTTTAAGCCACCTAATTGTGGGAACTTAACATGCATACTAAGCTGATTTGGTGATTTAACCTTAGCCAACCCTTTAAGATGTGATTTTAGCAACATTGCTATGATCCTACCAAAGGTTTTAAATTTGTAATGGTAGTCACAATTTGTTATGTTCTTTGATATTATTGTGGAGAATAAGACTGATGTGACTACAACTGCGGTCATTATAACAGCTTCAAAAGGAACAAAGTTGTAGTCGAAATTGCCGTCGCACACCGTATTTGAAGACCTTGTCCTATGTATTCATTACAACAACAAAAGTTATGAACTCATGACCAATGATTTGTCCTTATCTGTATTGTTTGGTTATCAGGTGGTTGGAACACAAGGGTATGCTGCACCAGAGTACATTGAAACGGGTCATCTGAAAGTTCAGAGCGACATGTGGAGTTTTGGTGTAGTGCTGTATGAGATCCTCACAGGAAGAAGATCATTGGAAAGAAACCGTCCCACAGCAGAACAAAAGCTTCTAGATTGGGTGAAACAGTACCCTGCAGACACCAGCAGGTTCGTGGTGATAATGGATCCACGTCTCAGGAACCAGTATTCTCCCCAAGGAGCTCGCAAAATAGCCAAGTTGGCTGATAGCTGCTTGAAGAAGAATCCAGAAGATAGACCATCCATGAGTCAGATAGTGGAAGTATTGAAGCAAGCATTGCAACATTCAGAAACTCCAAACTCTTCTCAAGACATTGCCGAATCCTCCTCGTCCAGGTCTAAATTGGTCCGAAAAAGTAAATAGTGAGTTTTGTTTTTTTGGAGGATAAAAAAAAAACAGTACTTTAATATTTACCACCATCCAGTTGTTGTGGTCAATATTGGAAGTCAATTTTGGGTATTTTTCGTTCTGGGTTCGGCCCAGTTGAAACATAACCAAGTCCTTCCTTGCTGTGTCAACTATTGGCTTTAAATACACTTTTTTAGTTGAAATTTTTTTTAATAAAATTATTCTTTACTTCACTCAGGAAATTGTAACATTATTCCCATAACGATGTGGATGGTCATTATTCTCATAAGGAATAGCAGGACTTGTTGAAATTGATTTGTTCAGCCAAGTCAAATTAGAAAAATAGAATATTTTAACAGGTAATAGATATTTTATAATAAAACATAAAACAGAAAATGTTTTTCTAATCTCATGAAGAAAACGAAGAAAAGTAGTAGAAACAGAGGGTGCGCAGGTGAAAAAGTCTGTATATTTTATAATAAAACATAAAACAGAAAATGTTTTGTAAGATCAAATGATAAATGATAATATCTAAAAGAAAAATGAACAAATTTTCTTCTGTCTTTGTGTCCACTGCTAATTTCATGAAGAAAACTAAGAAAAGTAGTGGAAACAGACGGTGCACAGATGAAAAGTCTGTTCCGGTAGGATGGTACATCCACTTTTGAAAACAGGTGTAAGTGGTGTAGGATTTTCATAGTAACTTTTATGAATAGAAAATTAGAGCCTTAATCAATTAATCAATTAAGTGATGTCGTAATCAATCTGAATATATTAATATTTGTATCCTGTTATTCTGAGTTTGATTGGGGATCCGTGGGCATGAATAAAATAAATTAATGGTTTCTTATGGAAAGAAGGTACCTATAATAAGTTAAATTGGATTCAAGGAGCATACCGACTTTGACTTGAATGGTTAGAATATTAGATTAGATTATCTATAAGGCTGGCTAGCTCTTGGAAAAGTTGTGGGGAAATTTGGGTTGGTTTGGGTAAGTCTACAAACAAACTATCCTGTTTGGTAAACTTTTTAAACTAAATAATTTTTTTTGTAAATTGTTTCTTGTGATCTAAATCTAAGGCACAATACGATGATGCAAACGTCATTCACATGGCAGCATTGTCGTCATGTACGTTGCAAATGTTTGTTTGTAGTAATGTGAATGTCGAGTGAGTTAGTTGATAGGAAGAAGACAGATAGGGATTATTAATGCATATGTAGGAGCATGCCTCTCCCTTACACTTTTCCCATTTCCTTACTATCCTCAAACTTCTTTATAAAAACTTCTACATAATTACCATTTGTCAATGCAACGTCAAATTTATAGTGCTTCACACGTACCATCTGATGTAACAGATGAATATTTAAGATCAAATAAAGCGTTTTTGTCTGTGATTCTGCCCATAAATTATCCCAAAACCTCTTCTTCACTTGACTTTTTAGTGTTACGATATTAAAACCATTACCCATCCAATTTTACCATAGTTTAGTTCATTGAATGTCAAAACTTGCACAGTTTCAATCCAACTAACTTATACATGTTCTGCAATACATGCTCCATCCCATACTATGAATTTACTCCACCATAGCTATGTCAACATTGAGTTAAAAATCTTATACATTAAATAAAATTTAAAAATTTTGAGAAATTAAAGTAATATTATTTTTTAGAAATAAAATAAAATTTAAAAAATTTTGAGAAATGGAAAATCATATTTAAAGTTCAAGGACTTTTCTTCTCTATCGCGCCACTTTTCTTAAGCTTAGAGCGGATATCAATTGGGTATTATCTTTCTTGTTAATACTTAAAATTTCTTAAGCGTAAATTAGTCCATGGTTGTTAGTTTCGTAATACTATGAAAATTATATCGATGAAAAATAATTTTGACAAGTGTATTAATCATTTCCAAGGAAAAATATATATTCAGTTTGTAAAAGAAGCATAAATTAGCTGGATATTTCTATATAATTAGTATACTTAATTGGATGTTGCATAATATTTTACAAGGAAATGATTATGTATTTTCACTAGTTTTTCTTTAAATTAACGGTAATTATACTTAAATCGTTATTTTGGCATTGTGTTTGAATAATTGAAATAGAAAAGAAGAGTAGAGAAAAATGTTAAATATATTGAAAAAAATATGTTAAATTGTTTGAAATGGTGGGAAGGAAAGGACATAAAAATGACATTATGAAATAAAAAATGCTTTCCTTCTTATAGTTTTTTTTTTTTTCCTCATTGACAATTGCATCCAATTTTTTTTTTTCAACAAATAGAAAACGCATAAAACAGAAAAAATCAATTGTCCTAGATATGTCCATTGGTACATCATCTAAAAGATCTAGAGTTTGGATTCTCTCTTGTCTTAATATATATTGGGCCCTAGTGAGTTACTCAAACAATACCATTTCATATTTTTATGACAACGGAATACGATTTGATTTTAGTGCTACTTTCAAACGACATCGTTTCAGGTGTGATTTTTGTTGTTTGACGACAATTGTTTCTTTTTTGTTTACAAGAAACCTTATTATGAATATAACAGTTTCCTTATAAGATACAAGTTAGCCAGCAAAGAATCTGAACTTCTAAGAAACTTTATTTCTTAAAATTTTTTCAGGTATTTTTCTTAACATCGATTTTTCCTTCGAGTTTTACATATTTTTCCATTTTGCTTAGATATATTCAAATGTATAAAGATATATTATTGCTTATATGTCATTGTTTTTCTTAATAATATTCATGTTCCTTTGCTTAATGAATCGTTTAATAAATTACTTTAATTATGAATTATATTTTTATAGGAGTAACTAATGCATACAAATTTTACTCTTAAGCTTGGTCTTGAGTTTCATAACCTATATGATGCATGGGGTTTAATTATAGTTTGATAAAATTGGAGTTGAGTTTGACAATTATTTATTAGACTAATTTTTTTAAAATATTGTTTGACGGTGTATCTGTTCACCTTTAAATTTCGTTTATTCATGTTTATGGACAAAATTTTGTGAAAAGTTTTAAAATTTCTTTATGTATAATTGAACCCTTTTTTATGTTTAATATATTTATACAATATTAAAATTTAAAAAAAGTAATTATAATTTGATTGAACCAACAATCACGTACATTCACCTTATCATCCTTAAAGCAACACATCAAGTGGTTGAACCTTTAACATTTAAGAGTATTGGCTTCAAAAAGTGAGAAGATCAGAAAAAAGGAAGAATAAATATTTAAAGAGTTCAATTGATAAATTAAAACATAAAAGGAAAAAAAAAATGAAACTTTCATAACTATCAATTGGGCCTGACGATGTTGAAGGCCCAGGTTGAAGGATGGTGTAATAGAATTGGAGTGATGTGTTAGTGCGGAGTGAAGATTGTAACTGAAAAAGGAAAGAGAGGGTTGAATGGAGAAGAAGCTCACTCTGGTTCAGACCATTGCTACTGCAGGCGTGTTCTCCGCCATTTCATTCTGGTAATCCAATTCAAATTCATTCTCACTCACTCCTAATTCTGTTGTAACCACTTTTCTCATATTCCTCCTCTCAGGTATGGCTTCATGTTTGGCAGAGAATCGTCTCGCAAAGAGCTCTCTCAACTAATCGAAGATCTCCGACGCGGAAACCCTCCATCTTCCTCTTCCTCACATTCTTGATTTGATTAAGCTATTTTTTTTTTTTTCAATTCAATTTCAGTAATTACGCTCTATGTCTCTTGTAAACTCACTCATTTTCCCTAACAATTTTGTAATCTAGTGGTTTGGGTTGGGGTTGCTTCTCAATCCTTCAATCTGCACAAACAGCTGCACCTTTCCTTATATATTACGCTGTTCAATCATCTCTATCCCCACTGTTTCAGAGAATCAGGTAAAAAAAGTGCCTGGACTCATTCGTTTTATAGTTTTTGTTGAATCCCTTCGCTTACTCGTAGTTTGACTCGGTTGTTTACCTAATGCTTTGTTTCATGTTTTCTATTTTATTGCGGTTGTATGAGAGAGAAAGAGATGCGAATTTATTATGCATGGATTTCTTATAGTTAGTTATATTAGAAACAATGTTTCTTTGTTTCCAGGAAGGACCATATCCTCTTCGTTAAGAACACCAAAGATCTAAATCTCAACAAAATATGTATTACTCCATTTAAACCTTAGTTTAATTAATGTTTTAGAGAGCAAACTACTTTACAACATTGGTTGGTGCAGTTTTTAACTTACCATGACGGAGATGGATTATCTGATGCGAGATTTTCAGGTGACTACCTGTTAAAATACACAATACCTGTTAAAATTTGCTAAAATCCAGAAGAGAAAGATAGATGCAAAATTTCCACTAAGTAACGTCGTGTAAATTAAACTTTACTGGAATTTGTCTTTGGACTAATCTGACATCTTCCAAAATTGTTGATAAACCTCTTGCCATTTTACTGGTTTCTTTTTGGCAGAATGTTATTTTTGTTGCAAAGTTGTCACTGATTGAATATTGAAACCCAACAGTAATTTTCAAATAATGTTGGTAGATTTTTCTCTTTCAATTTACTTACTTACACTGATATTAAAGAATGAGAGAAACCAAGCATTAGTGTGTTTTTGGGCATTAATTAATCAAATTAGAAGTGACAAACAGAGCATAGAGAGACAATATCAGTATTATTGGGTTTATAACGTAAGCAGACTAAGTATTTTTCTCCGTTGTAGTTGGAGTTATATACATTAGCATGAAATAAAATAATATCTTCTGGATCATCTCAGGTGTTGGCATGGTATATGCCAGAGTTCTATCTCATTTTTCCTCTTTTTCTATAAAAAATATATGTTGCTTTAAACTATACACCAAGATGCCTGAGCTTGCTATTTTATACGTTTACACAAGAACAGCCTCTTGTGTGCGCTTCTCCTGTGTTGATTTGATGTGCCCAACATAAAGATCACTCCCATGGGAATCAGATGCCGGAAGTCTCTCTCTCCTACCACCTTCAGACATGCTTCTTACAAAATCCACCAGGTGCCGCCAGTTATCACCTTCAAACAACCTCTTGTTCATTCTTAGATAAGTGAATGCTGCCAATCCGTTGCCTGATTCGGATTTACTTGTTGATAGAACTTGAGCATATGCATCTGCATCATATCTCTCCAATGCGTTTTCTCCAGCAAGTTCTGCTCTGGCCGTTGTTGTTGCCATCTTCACCTGCTGAACCAACCCTTCAGGTGAGCAGTTAGCAAAGTCAGGCTGCTCTCTGTCTTTCATTTCCATGCAGGTGAAATTGAAGACAACTCCATGTTTTGCCAGCATTCTGGCTATGGGCATATACCCATCGTTATTCCGCGTGTTATAGTAGCCAGCAGTTAGTTCAGCTGCGTGTGACCTTGCTCTGTAGTGCCAATGGATTCCAGCAACTTTCCCTGATAGTTTGACCCCTGATGTATCGAATATTCCTTTGGCTGATACGAGAATCTTCTCACCATGTTCTAGCAATTTACCAGAGTACCATTCTAGAAAGAACCGTCCATATTCAGTGTTCCATGTCCCTTCCCTTCTGAAAAATCCGGTATCCTCAGGAAATTGATTGTACTGGCCAGAGTCATGGGGTCCACCTCCTCCCCATTCTTTCTTTCCAATGGCTTCGGCTGCTGCTGCCAAGGACGCTTTCATATACTGCAAGACAAACAAGTCATTTTAGTCCCTAGATATTTTTCAAATTTTTCTATCTTAAGGGTAATATCCTCGTGATAAGTTAATAGGGACCAATGGTTACGAAACCTTATCAATACATTCATGCTTTTGGATTAATGTACAAAAGAAGTTTAAATCAATGCCTATTTTTAATACCTTGTCATAACATTGGAATTCTCCAATTCCGGGAAACCTCCAAGTTCCATTTGTTTCTGGATATGATGGATATCTCAGTTCTCCACATGGACCCATGCCAACTTGTATTTCCTGCAAAAGTATTGATCTTATATATTCAAATTTCGTTCAATGCAGAGATGGGAAAAAAGACAGTGAAAATTGCAACGTATCAAGCACCAAATTCCCCTTGTTACGTCTATTAAGCCTTAATTATGTGAAAAGTCTTTAACTAAAGCAACCCGGATAGGCCCCAAATGTTTTCAAGTTTACACCGTTGTTATTCTCAGACTCTCTTTCAATAAGATTCTATGTAAATATTTATAACAGAAAAAGAAAGAAAGAAGTTTTTCTCGTAATGTTAAAATTGCCATAAGCGAATGATTTAACTGGTCAAAAATATAATTTTAACTCGGGCAATTTTAATTTATGGTGGATTATCCTTTTTCTTTCTTTCTATAAGTTCTCGTAAGACTCGAAACAAATCTTAATCACATCACGCTCACTTCTAAGTCAACTTAATTGTAAATCTCTGTATGTTGCCTGTCTCCGAAATTGTTGCACATGGATGACGCATTTTAGGGAATGGTAACACAGTTTTATAATTTCTGTATTCTATATTATCAGTGTTTATTTGTTAAGTGTAATAGTTCGGAGCATTAGTTACTGAATTACTTACCACGATAACACTGCCTAAGTAATCTTGGAATCTGTCACGAAAGCTTCTCATGTAGTCTGCGTACACTTGGAGGGGAGTCCTTCCTCCTAGAATAGGAACTGCATCACAGCCTAATGAGATGTACTCAGGATTCCTCCTCCCTGATCTGTCTGTGTAAACCAGGTCAGGGTTCTTGCTGATTTCTTCCTGCACCCATGGAGGTAGAGGAATGCTGAAAAATAAAATGCAACACAAAGATAATTGTCACACAATGTTTCTCACCCGTAACAGAGTCAATTAGCTCATATCATTATCATCTAGTATAGTTCAGATTTGAGAATGTAACAGTAACAGTAGTGTTTCCTTTTATTTAACCTTGAAATGTTTTGCTTTCTTGTCACTGACTGTTTCTCCATAGCACGGAATAATTAAAATAAATTTAAAAACTATTACGCGCTTGCTTGATTTTAAAACATAAATTTACAACTAGGGGCAAGCAAAAAAGAAAAAAGAACTTTCAAAAGTAACATATAAAAGCAATATGTCTGGTACCTGCAAGTGTCTCCAACATTTCCCCCACACTGATGGAAAGACATGACAACTTGAAGCTTCAAACCATGCATTTGAACCATCTTCACAAGCTCGGCATAGGGTTCCCAGTTGTACTTCAAAGGCCCGTCCTTTTCCACCAAACCCCACCACGCATCAACCATTACGCCTTCGACTCCTGCACTCTTCAGGGCCATCAAACTTGCATTCATTGCTCTAGGCTTATTCAAGCTTCCTCCCATTGTTACAGTGTCTAGTGGCAGCATCACATACACGGGTACTCTCTTCGAATCACTGTGACTATGAGCCACCGAAGGAGCATGCACCTTCTCCCATTTTTCCTTTCTCCTTGCTTCATGGTGTGCTTCTTGCACAGAATTTTTCACTCGGAGACGGAACGATGGTTTAAGTTTTGCAAAACTAACTATCGCAGGGACATCATCAGAAGTTTTAAGGATTTTGGTTTCCTTCTGATTAATAAAAGAAATTGAAGAACGAAGGGTAAGAGCCATATTTTGAAGGATAAGTAGGAACTACTGAGGAATGTGAGGGTGTATTTATAAGAATGAAGTCGGGTTGGGGGAATTGAAGTTGACAACGTTGGTGGGCTCTAATTGAAAAGTGGAAAAAGTGCAAAAAATCAAAACTAGTCTGTTCTGTTTGAACCTAGCTTACGTGTTTCCACCTCTTCCAATCTTATCTAACTCAAACGTATGAGCCTCAGTTTTTAGCTGTTTTTTATTACGTGTTTCCCTATGTGCATGCTGTTTGGACCATGTGACCGTGTTGGTCACAGTTTCGTTGTTTGATTTTTCATTCGTGAATTTTTTGAAGACAATAGGCTTATATCTATGGTAAATTGCATGTAAAAATTATAGCAAAGGTCCTGGTAAAGAGAATTAAAAGAGTGTTCCTTTATTCATGGATAATAAATTTGGTGCATAGAGTATTGATGGCTAATCAAAATGGTAGATGTTAGAAAATTAAAAAGGTATTTAGTGTTTAACATATATTGTGAGAAAATATCATTATGTAGCTTCGGGGTTCTTATTTATTTACGTTTTTTAGTATCATGTAAAAGTCAAAACATTAAAAATTTTCCAATACATTATGATAAAAAAAATTAATTATATGTTAAATATATACATTAATAACAATTATAATAATAAAGTTAAAATCAATATTGTTATTATTCTCATAATAGCAAAAATATTACTATTAATAATATTTTATATTTTTTTAGTAATAATAATTATAACTAGTATTATTGTAATGAAATTGAAATTGTATAAAGAAATAAAACTTCAATAATATTATAATTAATTTTTAATTAATATGCTCATAATTTTTTATATAAAGATTATCAATATTAATTTTATTATTATAATTACTATAATTAATATATTATTATAAAAATATTTATTAGTATAAAAATATTATAAAATTAATATAATTAAATATTGGTTCTTGTGATTATAATAATAAAATTACTATTAACAATATTATTAATTAGTTATAATTATCATAATTAATATACTATTACAAAAAAAATCTAAAATAGTAATATAATAACTGTGATAATAATAATAATATATTATTATTATATTATTATTATTAAGAATAATTTTATAATTGTAAAAATAATATTGTTTTTATATTAATATTCCTTATAATAAATTTATAATTGTTATAGTTAATATATAATTATTTTTTAAAATAATATATTTTAATTTGAAAAATGTTAAGAAATAAATAAAATAGTAGAGGCTATAAGAGAGGAAAAAAAAAAGAAGAAAAGAGAAAATTTTCAAAGAAGCATCATTATTTTTTTTCCTTCATTATCAAGATACAATGAATGCTTAATTATTTATTTGTTTTCCTTTTCTGCTACATTGACATATTGGTTGGTCCGATAATTGGTGAGTGGTTTTGTATTTCTGCCATAAGACAAACCCCACCGGGTGAACTAGCTTGTCACTGCTTTCTGCCTTCTGCCTTTTCCTGCAAACTGGGTTTTCGTGGATGAAAATGTCTCATAATTTCAATATTTTCTTGGTTCTGCTTCACCTTCTTCAGGATAAGAAATGTTGAATGCTCCTTTTGTTGTGAAAACATGTGGTTCAGAGCAAGTCTTTGGTTTCATTAGTCTTGGACCGTTCTTTCCGCGTGTTTATGATAACTATTCTCAATTTTTTCATATCATTTTAGATTTAACATGTGTTTGAGTGATGTACATTAATAGAATTTCAATGCTGACCAATAATGCATAGCCTTTGAAAGTGGATGAGATGTAATATTTGTCATGTGGTAACAATTTCCCGAAGACCTACCACAGACTTTTAATTATTTGGCTTCATGAAGTTCAAAATATGAGGCCTGGCAGGAAGAATTAAATGCTAATGAGATTCTCCATTTGTTAATATGTTGCACTTTTCTGGATTACTAGCTGTGTCCTACGTTCGGTGTCAGATGAGACAGAACAAAACAATGTTTTGAAAGGAATAAACAAAGAGAGAAACAATAAATTCCATTGGTTATATGCTGAAGGAAAAAAATGAAATGAGTGTTTGTATTATCTGTGGTCAAATTTATACGTATTCGGCAATTTTCAAATCGCTTCATGTTTTATGTCCATAAGTTAGTGAGACATTTGGTGTAGAATTGGCTAATAAGGTATTGGCAATATTCAAAAGCTAGCAGTGTTTGCCTAATGATTTTTGGGACCAGAAACAAACAAAATCACTGCTAATAAATTTCCCATAATGGTCCTCCTAATACTTTCATTCCCATAAGTAATAGCATAGTACTTGATTAATATAATAACTTCCCAAATTAAAGATATTATTAGAGGCTAGACTTACATGTTAGGAAGAACTTGGTTAACAAATGTATATTGTCGGGTATGCATCTGCATCAGATGGAACGTGGAAGCATTCAAGTTTGATTTGAAAATCGAGCAAGTTGATCTTGTTTCAGAAAGATGATTCGGAATCTTCCAAAATGCTTGATTTTTGATATTTTGTACTCTCCTGTGAAGGGTTATTGAGATGAGCTGTGTGCACGTAATTCACACGACAAAATTAGTGGAGGAAATAGAATCTTATCTTTACGTTTGTCACATTTGCTATCTCAACTGAAACAATATTAGATGGAAAAAAATTTGATTAATCAATGACCAAGTGAAAAGGGACATGCAAACAAGTTAGACTTAATTCTTACGTAAGAAGTTAGCATTTTAAGATATGGAAATCAACATAACATGACAGAAGCCATCGATGTTTGATTTGAACATTGTTTTTTTAGCACTAGCTTCTCAGGGAGTAAGAAAAAAAGACAGCTTTCTAAAATCCCTCGTGGTGAAATTCACTGATTTCATAAGATTTCTATCCGAAGTTGTCCAAAAGGAAGGGAATCTCTCACTTTCAGAGCAAGGCATTTCAGTCTTACTTTTGGATGGACAAGTAGGAACCATTCTGATTGGTGATGAAGCTAACAAGTGCAGTTCAAATTTAAATGCTAAATGCTGTTTATGGTTGTGAACAGGTGGAACCTAACTTTTTGGTCCATATAATCAGTCCCTTTCTTCAAGAGACTTGGCAGAAGTTTATGCAGTTCCTACATAAGAAGGTAAATTTTTATTTTTCTTCTTATAAAGTAAAGATGGACAGTAGTGAAAATTTTGGAACTAGAAAATTCACCTAAATATTTGGAATTTTCAGAACTTAGCATGAACTTATGTGTAAAATGTAAGGTGGAACACTTTTCAAAAATATCTAAAGACCTTCTAGATATTTTCGTAAGACATGGTACGTCAATAATATCTAGGAAATTGAGATATCTTATGAAAATATCCAGTTCATACATGTATCCAATAAATATCTCAATGTATCATGCATATATCCCCCTCTAAACTTACTCAAGCCAGCACAATCTGAGAAGTTAATAAATAACACGTAATAGCATATTGTTAAGGGCTGAATGAAATAAAATAGTTCTACAATAATGTATGTAGTACTGTAAATATTGTGCTACCTTGTACTACTTGATCTAATTGGAATTGGTGCCTTTACAGACATGAACTATAAGTTGTCATACGTAAAACAAACATTTCATTAGGAACACATATTATCATTGCTGGAAACTGAAAACTCAAGAATCTGCAATAGGGAAAACAGATCCAATCTTATCGCCAAAACGATAGCACTTGATATTAATTGCATATGGACCGAGCTGGATGTGGTTTTCCTCCCTACCGACATAGAAACACAGGGTATACAAAGCAATTTCAAATTCAGGGCTCACTCCAACCAAAGTGCTTGATACAGATTTCAGAACACCATTCCATTCAAACTGAATAGTCAGAAGCTGGGATTCCGAGTCAGGCTGCAAGTTATGGCCGCAGAGAGCATTAAAAAGTGAGGCGGTTACAGCATAAAGGATAACAAATGTTTACCAACAAACCAACATAACCAAGCTTAGTAAAAGATATTTTTTGTGTGATGAAACAGAAACATGAATTAAAGGCTTAAATTGTTCTAGGAAAACACTAGTTGCTGTTGAAAAATATTTTCAACATGCTTTGATGTCTACCTAATGATGAATTTATTGCTTTCATGTGATTGGTTCACCAAAACTTTTATTTCTCTGCTTGGATTATTGCCAATAAAATAAGCTTAACAAATAGTTACTCACAATTTGTCCCCGTCGACGGGGAAAAATATAGCCCTGATAATCAACTCTCCCTTTTTCTTCTTCAAGGTAAAACTGCCAAAATACATCAACATGTAAGAAAAAGTCACTAATTACAAGCTCAAATTACAAATTAAAGAAACAAAAATATATCCTCGCAGGCTTCATCTACTTATCAGATTAATGACTTCACAGATAGCAAGAAAAAAAATACTTAATTATCGGCAAAAATATAATAAAAAAGAAATTGGCAGGTCTGAATAAGTATTTATAGTTACAGCTTGTCATTGGGCAAACTATTATTGACTATAAAAGACTTGCAAAGTATTCTTGGCAATTCCAACTGTTGAAGTTATTCATCAAGGAATAACACTATATTGCGCAACAGTAAACTAATCCACAATAATACAATATTGGCTTGTCAATGAGACTGGTAATGTCAGAATAATGGTAGAAAAGAGCACCAAATATGATTTCCAATATTATAAAGTGGTGCTCCTTCAATTTGGCATGAATATGAACAGATAAACAGATATTAGATATAGAAACAGGCAGAAGAAAAATATGAGGTCAAACCTGCAGCCAGTTATGGAAGCCAGAAACTTCTCCACATTGTTTGATTTCTCCAACAAAAACATGTTCAAAAGCAGAAGAGGAGCCAGAAGTGCCACCACGGCCATAAAGGTCAAACCACAGATTGGTCATCATTCTTTTGAAATCTTGGTAACTCCCTGATGCAATTCCCTTGGATGCAAGATACTTGTAAAGATATTTAATCGGTGCTGTTCTACTGATTTCTTCTATGAAAGAAGCTTGCTCTTGTCTCTCTTCAGATGTGACTACTTCCTTAGACCCTTGATGTGGATTGTAATTATCTAAAAGTGAGAGAAACCGAGCAAATGTAGGCTTTCTGAATACATCATCACTAACCCAAGTAAACAAGTTCCCCTGTGCCATATCTTCCTTTTGGTAAGCCTTTTTCCCTTCACCACAGTCAATTTCATAGTCTTTGCCAGGTATCAACCGATTTAAATCAAGATCCCAGAGTTTATCACAAGCTCTTGCTAGATCAGCAAGTTCATCTTGTGAGGGCTCCAAACTAGCACCAACTTCAGCTTCATTAGAGTATTCTTGCTCATCAGAAGGTCGTTTGAAGCTCTGCCAATTTTCCTTCGGAACCTACATCAACTTGGCAAGATCCATCATTCGGATTCAGACAGGGATGAAGCATAAAACATTCAGAACTTGTTAGATCACAAATTCAGTAACAAAGTTAACATACAGTAGAATTCAAAGAAGAATACCTCCAACAATAATATCAACAAGATACAAATTAAAACGATACAAAACACTGAAAAAGCCGCATAAGCTTCTATATTAGACATATTGATGAAAATTCAAAGACAAACCTTGTGTGTCCGCCTTTGAGGTTTGCCAACTGTCTGCCATCCATCTTGATCTCCATCCACCTGTAAAAAATAAAAAACGAGTCTCACCTTAATAGTTCAATTCAATTTAATAGAAAAAAAAAATGCTTCTATTGTATACGCATCACTTGGAAAGAAGGCAAAGCCTATCCATTGTCCAAACTTCCTCAAAATGTTCAATGTTACCATACTCTCTCTCATGAAGCCACATTCTCAACTACCCAATTCAGTGGAACATATATCTTGTTATTTGAAGAAGAAGAAGAAAAATCTTCCAGTGTCTTTCTCCAAAAACAATCTTAAACTGTATCCAGACAGAGAGATAGATCTAAATGAAAGCAAGTGCCAGCAGGATGACCATAAGAGAAGCACAAGCTATGCAGCACCAAAATGTAACAAATCTGATAGCACAATCTTTAAAATTTAAAAGATTTAGCGACGATCTCTTGAGATATTCAAACACATCATTTATAAACTTTAAAGCTAAGACCAGCCAAGCCATAACTATCTATGTTCAAAGTGTTAATATTACAAAGTTTCTACGAGAGGAGGGGTTACCCTGTGGCCAGTGTTAAAATTTTGAGATTGGGTCTTCTCATGCTGAGGAGGGTATTGTTCCTGGATAGAGAATAAGAGTGGTTATATGAAGGGGCTACATGTGAGAAGAGTATGGTATTGTATTTAAGAACAGAGGAGAAGTGATTGGCATTCACCTGATGAGGCCTGTTGGAAGCTCTATAACTGTGACCATCCTCTTCCCACCGTTCTTCCTATAACAATCATAACATTAACACACGAGTAAGATTACAAAATTTTGGGGGGTTGAGAATAAAGATGAAGAAATGTGACCTTTTGGGGTGAGTTGGACCATTGTGTCTGTGGCTGGTGGTGCTGCTGCTGCCGATGGTGTTGAGGACGAGGGTGATCCTACAAAAATAAAGATTGAAATTTGATATTACGTGATCCTGAAAAAATAAAACTTGAAAAATGGGAATGAATGTTGAATTGGCATAGTCTAAAAGGAAACCTGATCCTGATCGCCGGAGACAAGGTCGGCCCAGGAACATTCACCGTGTTCCTCTCGGCGATCGTTGTGATCGGCGCCACCGAGAGCGACATCGACCAAGCCCTTGATGAGACCATCCATGGTGATGTTGAGGTTGAGGAAATGGATAACGAGAGAATGAATCTGAGATGAGTTGGTTGGATAAGACAATTTTAGTTTAGAGTGACAGTGGCGGGTAATAATGTCAGTAATAATAAGAAGGAGAAGAAGAAGAAATAAAACATTTTTTTTTCTAAACAACTAAATAAAATACTTTTAATTATAATTTTGTCCGTAAAATTTGAAATGATTTTTTTAGTTCTTTAAATTTATTTTTTAATAACATGCATTTTAGTTATTTCAGTTTAGTAATTTGATATTTTTAAAATTTTGAAAGAGAAAGACTTTTTTAAAAATCTGAGAAAGTGATAAAAAACAAAATGTGACTAGGATTATCTAAAGACTAAACCTAAAATCCTAAATAAAAACCAAATTATTGGTATTAAAGCATGATTAAGGGAAATAAAATGAGATGGGATGAGAGAAGATACATAATTATTGTTTTCTTGACTTGCCCACATGGATTAGTGGAAGTGGTGGAGATCTAATGTGATGAGATGAAAGTCAAAAGGCATATTCAGTTACGTGAGATGAGATTATATAATTTCTTCTTTCATAAATAAAAATATCAAAGGTCATCAGGGTGATAAATGATGCCAAAAATAAATAGAAAAATCAAAGAGAAAGATAAAAGAAGATGGGGAATTAAATGCAAGTATGAAAAAATCATGAGGTTTAATTTTTTTATATAAATGAAAAATGTAATAAAAGTTTAAGGGTGATGGTGATGCGCCAACGAACTCTATAAAGTTGTTTCACCATCAATTATTCACATATCATTATACACAAGCTTTGAAACTTTTTTTTTTTTTTTTTTTTAAAATTTTTAAAT
>Ga0209489_101349_pt1 | contig 50259 bp, 38 predicted proteins | sample SiratrowhiteBW_FD_187527 | JGI IMG/M metagenome (GOLD analysis project Ga0209489, IMG submission 187527) | Root nodule microbial communities of legume samples collected from California, USA - Siratro white BW (SPAdes) (version 2) | ecosystem: Host-associated > Plants > Roots > Nodule | place...
TAAATTCAAATAAAGATCCAGTCTGTGAAACAGAATTGCATTTTACTGAAAAATATCAAATTGTTTCAAAAAGTTTTGAAATCCAATTCACCCCCCTCTTGTATTTCAGCCAAAACAGTTTCCAACATATATAATCATGAAAATTATAAACACACAATAGATACTTAAAAAGTAAACTAATATAATTTAATTATAAGTTAGAAAGATCTTGAACTTTGACAAAATTGAATAATATAATTCACTTTGTAGGCTACAATAACAAACACTCATAAATTAGATTAACATTCTCATATTTTCAACTTCACCTAAGATTCTTATAAATTGAACGAATTCAACTCGATTTATGATTCAACGAACTTTTGAAAATAAGTTCTAAACATGTTTTTAAGACACTAATACTTAACCCAAATATAGAATATATCTATTCACATATTAATTCACAAGAATAAGGACAACTTCCAATACTTATCATATCAAGCGACAATGCAAAAAACATTCATTGACTTCTCACAATTAATATCCCTGTCTATTTTATTTGGATAAAATTCGTGGCTCCACTCCTTAATCACATTCACTACATCAAATAGGTAAATTATCACTTACGTAATCACCATTCCCATTGATAATATTTATTAAAGTCAACACAACAAATTTCACCACATAAAAATGTAGTTATAGTATAATTATATATATCTATCTACAAAATCATATAAATCCAGTAATAAGATGAGAGTTAAAACACTTTAAAATATCCAATGAACCACACGAAACTATTTCTTCAATGATAATCCTTATGATGAGAGAGAATTGATTAAACACCTCCCTCACTCAAATGTTGAATTGGTCGATTGAGCAACAAATTGTTGCTTTGCTTAAGCATTTATATAATGCCTCAGCAACATTTGATCAATAGAAAATATAATTAGTATTGAATCACTCTCACTCAAATGTTCAAATTATCGTTTAAGCGACCAAACTCTTAGGAAAAAAAATTGTTATTATTTTCCTATTACTCAAACTATTACTTGAATGTTGAATATTGCACATCATTACTTGAGCAATTAGTTAAATGCTTGAAGGACTGGCGTTTTTAGTAGTTGTTGCTTCAACATCATTAAAAAGATGAACGCATCATGTAAGATATGTATATATTACCTACTTTAGTAAATTGTAAAATTGAGTATCATAATTCAACATATTTATTAATTACAACAATTAAAACATCCTAAAATATTATTGGATCTTATAATCGAGAGTGTAATCCATTCTCATTTTAATAGAGATCATCATTACTATACATATAATCTCAACTTTGTTATTTTCTAAACTCTAAGTTCTCGTTGAGGAAAAAATGTAAATAAGGTTAAAATCTCACATACAAAAGTAAAAATAATTTAAGAAAAGAAATTTAAATTTTGTAAATTAACCTGAATAAATAAAATCCTTATACATACATTAAACATAATTTAGAACTTTTTAAAATCATCTTTGCTCAATATAAAAATTAGGTTTTAGACACAAGCTTGTTATTATTAATGGGGTATTACTAATAGACATTACTATATATTGTTGAATTAGGCCAAATTATTAATATAGTATATTGTTTTTTTTTTTTTAGATTTTGTGTATATTTTGAAAGTTAATTTTTTAAAATGATTGAGATCAAGTTCAATATTTAAATTTGAGAAATATTTATATTGTTAAACAGATATAAAATAAATGTATCCACCAATCCAATAATCATATCCTTTTAAAAATATTGTTATAGAGAATTACATAAAGAATTATAAATATTTTTAATTAAAATACATTAGTCTCTATTTAAAAATAAAAGCCTTTTTAAAAAAATTATTAGTGTCCGCCCACATAATTAAGATTAGTTAATGAATAATTACTTACATTGAAAATAATATAAAAAATAATAATTAAAAAATAAGGATATTTATTAATTGACTATTTTTTATATGTGTGCTGGAGTTTTAAAGAAGTATTGTTTTGAAGTGGAGGAAGCATTAACATGTTAATTATCTATGCACGTTGATCACACGTAATTTGTAATAATTTCTTAAGAACGTTTTAAAATACCTCTGACAAATATAATAGAGTAGATATTTTCATTAGAAAGAGTTGCCAACACAATTCTTCTATAATGTCAAGTAAAAGTTCAGAATAATTTCCCAATAAACTTGCAATAAATACCCTACTCACATACTCACAGTAACCCTGCTATTTGTTTACTTTTGGTATGAAGAAGTAGAAAAAAACTGAAAGTAATGATGTATCAGCTGTTTCCGGGGGCGTGGTTCACAAGACATCCACGTTGTTACTACTCTCGCCAGTTCCCAAATACATTCATACATGGGAAGTGCAATCACCAAACACTGTCTACTCACGTGGTTTGCATTTTAAGATTTTACAGATATCGTAGGAGTTATTTTTTAAATATGTTCAAAATTCTACTTTAATAATACATTATATTCATTAAAATATAGGATAAAATGTAAATACAATTGAGGACAATAATAAATAAGTTTTCTCCAGTTGGTCGTCCACGTGGCAGTCACCGACGACTGAAGACGCGCATTGCGCATTGCGCACTCCCTCTTCCTCTTTCCCCTTTCCTTTCTTTTTTTGTTTGGTTTCGATTATCACTCCCACCACTGTCGTCCACATTCACTTTCTTTCTCTCCTCAACGACCATGCTCTGCTCGGCCCAGACCGGAAAATCCGCTCTGAATTGGCTCGACCGTCTCCGCTCCAGCAAGGGCATCCCCACCGGCGACCAACCCGACCTCGATTCCTTCCTCCTCACGGCCCATCCCCAGTCCCCCCAGGCCCGCCCCAATGACCCGCCTCGGAAACCTCCCTCCGCAGCGCGAGACGAGCCAAAGCCCATGACCGCCCTCCTCGCCGAGCTCTTCTGCATGGGCGCCACCCTCACTAAAACCAACAAAAAATGCCCCAGGAAACAGACCAACCCTAAAATCTTCCTCGCTTCATCCGACACCAATACCGCTGTCGTCGCCGCCGCCACCGCTCCCAGAGACGACGCGGTGGTGCCGGAAGTGGAAGAGGAGGCCGCCGCGGATCGCGGCGAGGAGGCGGAGGGTAACGAGTTGAAGGGTTTCACGAAGAGCGAGGTGACCGTGATCGACACGAGTTGCCCCGGGTGGAAGGTGGACAAGTTGGTGTTCAGGAAGAACAACGTTTGGAAAGTCAGAGAGAGGAAACCTAAGAACAAGTTTCTGGCGAAGAGGAAGAGTAACTCCACTCTCGCGCCTCGTGACGTTGATGTCAATGCAATTGACAACTCCAAGTAAGAGCGTACGTAGCTTTTGTTTCTGAATATATGTCTTCAACCATTCGAATGCTTCGGCTCAGGTTTGAACTTTGGGATTGAAGTTCTCATACCTTGTGCCTTAGCTGAGCCTTGCGTTTAATTTTTGAACTGTGTTACTCTTTATAACACACCAGGAGTTTGCCACTTGCTTTGTTTTTTGTATTCCTCTATTCTTTGTTGCTGTTATTGGATGTGCTGTGTTGTTTGCATCGTTATCGCATGCTTGGAAAATGGTGGTGCCTTTATATTTTATGTTGGTTTCGGCGGATTGATCTATATCCTGTTCAAGATTTGTGCTGGTGGAAGTTTGGAGTGGTAATGTCAGTGTTCTTTTAACTGTACGTACGGAAGGATTTGCTTAGATTTGACAGCGATTTGATGAAGAATAAAATTGCAACCTCTAGTGCAATTTAAAAAAGTGTTTAGCTCCCTTCCTGATTTTTATGATTGCATGGCATCTATCTCAATATTTCTTATCACTTTCTGCTGGAGGTTTTGTACTACTTCTATTTTTGGCTTCTAAAATCATTATATTTCCTGTTCTGACTTATGTTCTTAAACTTGATGATAAGGTTTGCTTTCTGTAGGATAAACCCTTCAGAATGTTCACCCTACTGCTTCTGTATATATACGTGTGTTTATGCATGTATGTATAATTGAAATGTAGGTGTTATTTAATTAAGAACCCATAAAGAATGATAACACTTTTTTCGTTACAGATTCTTATCTTATTCCTTCCCCATGTTTATATGCATTGTATAATCTTTGATTAAGAGTGCTTGGTGTGTTTAAGTATAACTTTAGTACTGTTTAGTTATTGAATGTTTAGATGATTGTGGTGCAGACGTGGGTACATTATGTTTTCTTTGGTAAAAATTATACTTAATTGGGTGCTCATAAACATGATGGTTTATGTTTAGAGGTTTCAGTGTATTGAAATAAGAGTTTATTACCTATTTGGTCAGAGTGCTTCTTTTAGACAAACTTTTTCAGCATTTCATACTATTTGCAAATCTCTCTGCTGCTTAATTAGTAGAGCAAGAAAATATAAGAAAAATATATCTAACTATAAGCGGGCAAATCGTCTTATTACAGTACTGGAAACTAATGTGGTGCTTATGGCCTCATAATTATTTTTATTGAGATGGGCGTGTAGATCTGTTAATACTACTTGTATTGTTTCCACTCTAAAATATAAAAAGTATGATGAGGATTTCTTCAACTACATACAATACTGTAATTAGTTGACAAAAACACCTAACATCCAGAAGGAAAATGGAGGATAACATCCTGGTGATCAACTTTACTGGTAGGAGACTCTGTTATGTACAAGCCTCTCACTGTTTTGAAGATAAAGGATAAAGCCCTCTGAAAAAATACTCATTTTTCTGTTTTACTTTTATTTTAAGCTGTTCATAATTATTTTTAGAGTAATAGCACTCAGCAAATGCGTCTTACTATTTTCCTATGAGTCAATGTGTATTTAACTAGCCCTTAAGCCTCTCAAGTTATTCACACCCAACCATTCTAAGACAATTAATTGTCATATATATTTTATCCTGTTCCTTGTTATTAAAAAGATTTAATTGTATTAAATTCCAATCATAGAATCTTTGTATTTTTTAAGTTTTAACTCAGACGATGCAATTCAGCATGAATCTTCCACTTGTTTCAATAAATAGTTTGTTATACTTCAATCTGCAGGCCCTTGAATGATTAGATTTATTTAAATTCTGTTTTTGGTGGTCAATTGGTTTTGATGTATTAGTGTTCTACACCTCCCTTGAAGTTTCCTTTAAGCTTTTTGAGAAATTTCCCTGGATACATCTATGTTGTCTTGTTCTAGCAAATTATAAGCCAGGCAGTTTTCTGTCAACAGCTGTTGCTATGAGCTTTGTGTTGTTTGGGAACTACCTTGATGATAGACATCATAGAATTAATACAAGTTTGTCCTTCGTATTATTATTTTTTTTCTACATTAGTAAAGCTGGTAAAATGCACTTGCGTTTGTCCTCGTTGTTCTCTCGGTCCATATAGTTGATATCCGGATAAATGTATACACACACATATATTATTATTATTGTTATTACGCTGAACCATGTTACGTTTCAGGTTGTGAAGCAAGTGATTGTATGCAATGCTTTTAACCTTTGAAATAAGTAGTAATAAGCCAATCAGTTTAAAGAAGTGTTCTCTTTTTATGGTCATGGAGATGATATTCACATTTTGTGGATGTGGTCTGCTTCAAATACATATACATTTTCAGTCCTAAGAGTTTTTATATTTCTTGTGCTGTCATTCTTCAGGGACATTGTAATCAACGTGAGAGGGGACAAGCCTGTAAAGACACACAGGGTGATCTAAAGCCTTATCCCCAAAGGAGGCAAGTGAACTTACTGCAAGCTGCTTATGGTTACTGATTTTTCTTTTAATGCTTTAATCAGTCCATTTTCGTGGGAAGTATGTGAATAGCAGGGAAGGGAATGAAAGGAGATTGATCTTCTTCCATTCGCTGCTCTTCAAGTACTTTCTGTTTCTATGTTGACTAGAAATATGCCATAACACCTTGCAGGTTCTCTCTTTTTTTCAGGTCTTCCAAAAATTCAAGAAAGGAAAACATACCAGTCATTTAATAACAGTCACCGCCATGTAAAAGAGCAAAGGAAAAAGAACAAAGTTCAGCAAACCAAGAGTAAGAAAATAATTCAAGTCTTTACAGGTAATTTAACTTCAAATTTGAAGTTCCTTGCGGCAAATTATGATGCAGGCTTCGCCCTTTCTTCGATTTGATGGTGGCACTACTGGTCTTCCATTGAGATTTATCAATTAAAAATTATGTCCTCTTGAAAAGGGACTGTTTCTGTTGTTCTAAACATTAATTGTAGTGTCAAAACATTTTCCTTTTGTAAATTTCGGTTCCATTTTTTTCCCAAATTGAAATATTTTTTCATCAATATATTTGCAGCCATGAGTTGCCTTTCTGATTGGTTATTGTTACGATATTTTGCTTCATGTTCCGGAGTGGAAGTGGGTTGCTTCCAACTCTAACACTCAGATTCATCTGTCTGAAACTCAAAACTCTTATCTAATCTTATTTTAACGGGATATACTAAATGAAACTTAACTCAAACACACGTTGTGATTTTTTTTATCCAGTTTATTAAAAAAATAAAACTACCATCAAGTTTTCTTTTGATGTAGATTTTAATAGAATTTTTTTTCTTATTTTTTTTTCTAGAGTGTAAGATGTGTTTGGATCCTTTTTAGTGCTAGAGTGTTAAGTTTGAGAGTACATACTTTTTGTATTAAGCACCCTATCATGATTGAGCTCACGCTGTGATTGTTTGAGAAGATATCTGTAACTCTAAAACTCTAAAACTAGAAGAGAAAGTGATGTAGATGTTGACATTATAGCCTTGTTCATATAGCTAAACATGTGTTTTACCTATCAAGTTCTCTTGATCTATACTTCATTATACATGTTTACTTCGGAGACATTCAGATATTTGAGAAGACAGTAGAACACCAACTCAGTTGAACTGTATTTCAGATTCAGCTTCGTGAAATTTGTATATAAATTTAACTTTAGGTTACTAAGATTCCTGCCCTTATTTGTCTCATTGTAATTGCAAATAATATTCAACCCTTTTAATATATATAATTTGCATTTCAGTTTATTTTAATATGTGTGTTTGGTAAAACATTTAATCTCCAAGACGAAATTGGTAGATGAAATGTTGATAAATTATTTCACATGTTTTATAATGTAACTTTTAAAATAAATTTTTAGCTTATTTCAATAAATTATTCATATTAGCATATTAGCGTCTCAAAATAATTTATCTATGGAAAACTTATATTATATCATCTTATTTTTAAAATAATTTTAAAAAATCCTAATGTCTAAATTTTAGTTATAATTATGATTTTTCAATTATTATCGTATTTCTACAATTTTTTGAATTATTAATTTAATGTTATACTGGTTTATTGTTGTAATTATTAAATTATTATATTTTATTTTTGAATGAAAATGTTTGTTTTTATTGAGAAATAATAAACATTTTAAATTATGATAAAAAATAAAATTTTACACAAATATTACTTAAAATTTAATTTATATGAAAATATTAGATTATAAAAAATTTAAATAAAGAAAGAAAAAATTATAATTATTAAAATATTTAATTACATAGCATTAATATTTGATTCAATCACCAATTACATTCTTATTTATCATTTTACAACTTTATATTAAGTTTATTAAACACTTTTAACTTAGTTGTTGAGCTTTTAACTTTCAGTTAACATTAAAGTTTCACCTGTCAATTACCTTTCCCACTAGTTTTACTATAAATATAGGGTTAATTCAAGTTTTAATTACCTTTCCAGCTATTAATTAATTTTGGTATAGCAAAATATTGACACGAAAGTAAAGCAAAGTATTGATATGAAGTTTGAATGTTGCTGTATGTCGACTTCAGTCTCTCTCAAATATATATATTATACACATGTTCCCTTTTCATGGACAATAATATTATAGACACGATTAGATTAAATATTTATCTTAATTATGATCGAAGACTTGATTCACCATATTTTGGGAAACTAATTTCTTCCACTAGACTCAAAACTCTTATTAATTTTTCATATTTTTATTCGTGAAATTTTAGTTTCAATATTTTTCAAAGATAAAAAAAATGCGAGGAATATTAATTCTCTTTACTACTTGTTGAAAATGAGACATACCAAAATTTGTGACTTTGAATAAATCTTAACCAATAATATTAATATTAATGTTACCCCTTCAAATAATGTTAATTCTTAGGCCTGACCTCATTATTCACCATTACACAAGGGTGGACAACTAATATAAGAATAACAAACTATTGTATGTAAAGTTCTTACGAGAGTTTACAGGGCACATCCAGGTCTGTTGTTGTAGTTTTTGTAGTTATCAATTTTCATTCAACGATATTATTTTTAGTTCTCACTCATGATAGGTGATAAGGGAAGACTTAGATCTAATATTTTTTAAAATAAATTAAATTTATTTAATTAGAAAATTTTCCATATATATATATATATATAAAATGTTAAATTTTATAAAATATGAAGGTCAAATCGCACAATTTTAGATAATATGAAGATTTGTTTGCACTTAAAAGTTATGACTTCAACAGATTTCAAGTAGAATATGATATAAAGCTATATACTGAAAACATAAAAAAAGAGTAAACTGACAAGTTAAGAAGTAGACATAAAAGATACTCCATTAACAGCGAAAATGCAATAAACAAAATTGATTAAAATAAAAATATGTAACTTAAAGTAGATATCAAAGATAATCAAATTCCTAACTTTAAAACATTAGACATAAAACGCTTTAACTTAATTAAGACTTCAGGGGCAAACCCATGGGATACTATGCAAAATGGTTTTTTTTTTTTTTTTTTTTTTTTTTTTCTTTTTGTTACGCTTACCCGAATAAAAAAAATTATAGTATTTGCTACGGTAGGAAATAATTATTAAAAGATTTTTTAATTTAGTTATAAAATATAACAAATATGTTATATGGACATGTAAAGATATATTTAAAGATTTTAAATTATTTTATATAGTTGAAATTCATGATAATAATAAACAATAATTGAAAAGGAGAAAAATGACAGACAGGAAAAAAAAATAATTTAAAAGTTAGAAATTTTCATTCTTTATGCTTCGGTGGTTCCGGTCACACGTTGTCGGTTTTCAGCATTGCCACTTCACTAAACAGAAATTGATATCCTAGGGCGTAGCAGAGATGGTGTTGTCACTTGCTCTGTTTGGATTTGGAAACTGTTGGTGTTTGTGTTCTTCTACCATCTTTCATCCATTCCCACTACTAAACGCACCGTTTCGTTATTCTTCAACCTTTCACCCTAAACTTCAGCCTCAACCCCAATGCTTCCTCGCCAAAACCCACTTCAGACCCCAACTATCAAACCGCCACTCCATTCGCCGCCGTGGCTGCTCCAATTCCCTTCCCATTGCTGATACTCAAGCCGGTAGGTAAACAGCTAACTTCTCAGAGGCAATTTGTCAAACAGCTTCGTTACTAACTCACTTGCGCTCTTCGTGTTTTCAGCGTCGTTCTTTGCTCTGTTTCAAGAAATTGGGATTGGCTTTGAGGAAACTCAAGTGCTCTTCTCCAACAACCCTGACCTTACCTCTGTCTCTGTAGAATCATTGCGCTCTCGCCTTCGTTCTCTACGATCTCTCGACTTCGACCCGCTCGCTCTCGGCAAATTAATCACAAAGCGCCCAACTGTCCTAACAGACAACCAAATTGACCCTTTGTTAACCTTCCTCCGAGACGAATTGCAAGGAAAACTCGAGAAACCGCGACTGACTCGCCTCCTATCTTCTACGGAACAAAAATTATGGGTGAGTTTTCCTCAGAAGGTTCGGTTCCTCGTTGACCGTGGAATCCCCGTTGACCGGGTTGTGCACGTGCTCAACAAAGTGAGTTTGCCGAAGGTCTTGTGTGGCAGGTCGGTTGATGAAATTGATAGAACTTTAGCTTTCTTCGAACCCTTTGGCGGCATTGATTTGATTCTTAAACGCCCTCAAATTTTGAACCATGATTTGGATGCTCAAATTATTCCTAGAGTCAATGTTCTGATGGAGCTTAGTGATGGAGATGTGGATAGTGTTGGGAAAGTGCTGGTTAGGTTTCCCATTTTTTTGAGCTATAGTGTGGAACATGTGGAGGGACATGTTGAGTTTTTGAGTTCTTTTGCTGGGCTAGATTACAGACAGATATTTAGGATAATACTAGTGTATCCGGCTATTGTTACTGCTAGCAGAGAGAGGAAACTGCGTCCTAGAATACAGTTTCTCAAGGAATGTGGGTTAGATTCAGATGAGATATTCAAGTTCTTGATTAAAGCGCCCACGTTTCTGAGCACTTCATTCCATGAGAACATTGCATATAAGCTGGTGTTGCTAGTGAAGATTGGGTATAGGTATAGGACAAAGGACTTCACAGTGGCAGTTAGGTCTGCTAATAGGACAAACAGTGTGAACATGCAGAAGGTAATTGGTATGTTCTTGAATTATGGGTTTTCATGTGAAGAGATCGTTACCATGAGCAAGAAGCATCCACAGATACTGCAATATAATCACGCTTCTTTGGAGATGAAGATGGAGTACTTGATAGAGGAAATGGGGCGTGACATTGAGGAGTTACTGTTTTTTCCTGCATTCCTTGGGTACAAGTTAGATGATAGGATTAAGCATAGATATGAAGTGAAGAAGAGTGTTAGAGGTGCGGGAATGTCTATCAATAAGCTTTTATCTGTTTCCCAGGAGACATTCACTGGCAAACAAAAGAAGGCTCATGCATAGCCGAGCTTGGTTAACATAAAGGTGAATAGTCAAATTATTTTCTTTTTTTCTGCTTCAGTTTTGATGCCCCTTTTTGTTTCATTCCTTGTGTCTCAAAGCCTTATCAAAGAAACGTTAGTACGAAGAGTCGTGCTACCACTTCCTCAGGTCTAAGAATTCCCATTGGGCGTTAAAAGAGGGGAAAAATCGTGAAGTTAGACCGCTACAACCATGTATAAAAACACAGGTTCTTTTTCTTGCAATGATGTTTTAAAAGATACATTTTCTAAAGCAAACTTATTTTTCACTGGCATCTGTTTGGATATACTATGATACATGGATACGTGTATCAAATACCATACGACAATATGCTTATTTTCAAAATAACAGAATATGTAATATATACTTATTATGTGATATATACTTGTTGAAAAATGTATAAATTTTTTTAAAATGTGATAAATATATAATTGCAGTGGTCTAATTCCATATTAAAATTATATTTGTTAGATACTGTCAAAATAAAAATTATAAATTATTATCGTTATAAAAATATTAGTGCTTTATAGATTAGATATTTTATCAATAAGTATTCTAGAGGATCGGGTTCGTATACGTAATACGGATTGAAGTATCTGGGCATCATAGCTAACCATTGGTTGATTTTCTGAGGTGTTCACCTATCGCATTTGTAATTAAATGAAATTTCACCCATTTTTACTGATTTAGTTTGATTCAATATTTTTAAAAAATAATTACATAACCTAGACTAAATTAACACTATCCAGAACGAGTTAGTTTACTTGAATCAATCATATTATTTACTACACATAAGTGCAATTTTATTTGAAAACAAGAAAATATATATTATTTTATCTAAAAAATTAGACATAATCTCATTAAAAGATGTTAAAAAAAAGATACAAAATAAATGCACGATTATAGTATAGCATATCAACTCTCTATATTAGTTTTATAAGTTACCTGTCATTACACTCATTCCATATTGTTACGTGTAAAAAAAAATTCATTTATTTTTTATTTATTTATATTTTCATGCTCATCTGCTGCCTCCCCTTTTCGCATGTCTCTTACTCTGTTTGATTTTGCTTGTGTGATTGTTCCATCTTTTTTATGTGTCTTATGGCTTTTCTGCATTAGTGTGACACTTTCTATATGTTCGTTAGTTGGGCTTGTGTTGGTGGCTATTGGTGCATTAATATTCCTTCTTATTTTGACCAACACCTGATTATGGCATTAATGAATGTATGAGGTTATTACTTTTCAATTCTGTTAGCCGAGTCGAAAAGTATTACAGATCAAAATAGAGGAAAGGGCCTGGATGCTGCTATCATACATTTTAAAAAAGCTTCAAAATTTTATTGAAGTACTTGACTTGGATCACAAATGGAAGAACATATTTCTTTACACAATATTAGTATTTAATTTTTTTTGAATTAAGAACGGTATGAACACATGAGGTTTCTACTTTTCATATTAGTTACATGAGTTCAAAAGTTTTTCTAAACAAACCACATACCAAAACAGAGGAAACTACTTAGACGTGGGTGTCATGCATTTTAAAAGAGCTCCATAAGTTTCTCGAAGTATTTTCACTTTGATTTTGTTGGATCACAAATGGAAAAACATGCTTCTTTACATAATATTGAGGTTCTTACTTTCCATATTTTATAGACGAGTTTAAAAATATTTATCAATAAACCACATACCAAAATAGAGGAAACAACCTGGATGCAATTATCATACATTTTAAAAGAGCTTTGTAACTTTTTGAAAACACTTCTACTTTGACCTTGGATCATAAATGGAAGAACATACTCATTTACACAATATTAGAATTGTATTTTTTTCCAAATGATAGCAACATAAACTCATGAGGTTTCTATTTTTCATATTTGTTACATGAGTTCAAAAATCTTTCTCAACAAACAACATACCAAAACGAAGGAAACTACTTGGACGTGGATGTTATACATTTTAAAAGAATTTTATAATTTTCTGAAAGTACTTCTACTTTGATCTTGTTGGATCACAAATGGAAGACCATGTTTCTTTACATAACATTATAATTGTATTTTTTTCAAAATGACAGAAAACGTGAATACATGATATTCCTATTTTCCATATCTGGTAGATGAGTTCAAAAGTACTTATCAGCAAATTACATTTCAAAATAGAGAAAACCACTCAGACGCGACTGTCATACATTTTAAAAGAACTTCATAATTTTCTAGAACTACTTCCACTTTGATAAAAAATGGAAGAACATACTTTTTTACACAATATTAACATTGCATTTTTTTTTCAAAATGAGAGCAACATGAACGCATGAGACTCATACTTTTCAATTTGTTACATGAGTTCATGTTGCTTTTTTAAAATGTATGACAACTGTGTCTAGGTGGTTTTCTCTATTTTGATATGTGAGTTGCTGATAAGTACTTTTGAACTTGACCGACAAATAGGAAAAGTTGGAACTTTATGTGTTCATGTTTCCTCTCTTTTTGAAATAAATATAATTATAATGTTATCTAAAGAAGCATGTCCTTCTATTTGTGAAATACTTTTAGAAAGTTACGAAACTCTTTTAAAATGTATGATATTCACATCCAGACAATTTCCTCTGTTTTGGTATATGGTTTGTTGAGAAAGACTTTTGAAGTTATGTAACAAATATGGAAAGTAGGAATCTCATGGGTTTATGTTGCTCTCATTTTGAAAAATACAACTCTAATATTGAGTAAAGTAGTATGTTTTTTCATTTATGATCCAACAAGGTCGAAGTATAAGTACTTCCAAAAAATTATGAAGCTCTTTTAAAATGTATGACGACCTCTTCTAAGTGGTTTCCTTTGTTTCGATACATGATTTGCTGATAAGTATTTTTGAATTCGTCTAGCAGATGAAAAAACCAACAAGAAATGAAAACCTAGTATTTTCGAGTTTTTTCATCTAAATTATGTAGATCCCATAACTCATTAAAATATTTTTTTATCACATCATAATATCAAATAGGGGTAACTTAAAATGGTGTCAAAGTATCATTTTCCTTTTTATAATTTAAACCGTTTTTTCAAGTGGAATATTTTAGTGGGCCCACAACCACATTTTATATCTTATTTATCGTACTTTTTAAATCTTATTTTTATGTAATCTTACCCCTAATTTTTTTATAATAAGCAGCAGTTTCTTATTAAATATGATTAGCAGTTTCTTATTAAATATGATTTCCGAGAAAAAATGCGACTCAAATTACTCTATCAACGCAATCAATCCTAAATGCAACCTAAAAGTTTAAGGTATAGTATATTTTTGGCTGTCCGATTGGTAAAAAAGGATTAGATTGGATTGAGATATTTGAAGTCACTTCTACGAGAAAATTCATAATATATATTCTCTATATGATTTTTGCATCTTTATGCCAACGGTGTAGCATAATCACCTTACTTTCCTAGACAAAAAGATGAAACACTTGACAAAATTTATTGTCATTATATTCAAAAATAGTGCCTTTTTGAAAATACAGTTGTTAGATGGAATCCTCAAGTGATCATATACGGTGAGACACCTCACACCTAATACACTGCAATTTGTAATCATGATATGGTCGTGGTTTGTTGCACGGTTTTCAACCTAAGATTGGTCACTTACCCTTGGTGTCTTGTGCAAGCAGGGTCAGGGTGAGACAGTATTGAAGAATGGGTTGACTCTGGATTTTCATGGTTATGTAGCAGGAGTGCATGCATATATTATTACCTGCAAATTTTATTGAGCAGGGGCTCTTGGTTGAATAGGAGGTAGGAGTCCAGTGTTTGATTTGGGTTGGATTCTCAAAGACTATATGAACCACAACTAAAGGTAATGCTGGTTTTCATTAGCATATTGAGGGTTTGTCAAGGTGTTATCCCTCCAACTTACAATTTTTATGAATCTAACCATGGTTATCAGCCTCAAAAATCTGCGTAGATTACTTCCCTTAAAAACTAAATATAATATTTGTATATAATAGATTATTTCAACATATAATTATTAGTAGTGCATAACTATAATTGTATATAATAGATTATTTCAACATATAATTATTAGTAGTGCATAACTATAATGCAAGTTCAAACTTACAGTAAACAAACAAATTCATACAACTACAAAATATAAGTTACTCAAATAATAATAATTATTAAATAAGTAAAATTAATCAAATTGTAATTCAACCTTCTTCTATTAGCTGATGTTTCCACAATCATAGCTAGAATATTCACAGATATCGTCGGGACAGTGCACTTGAATTATAAAGGTGCTATAAATCCCTCCTCTTTGGCTTAATTATTTAAAGACCAACATTGCAACATAACTAGATATATTAAAGACAATTCTGGTCGTTTTAGTTTATCACATACCCTAAATAAGAGAACTGTTGTTTGACTGTGACTCAAAATCTTGCATTATGGTCAAAATGGGAATTTGCGAAACGAAAAAGGAAGGTGTGTTAGGTAAAAAAAGACATTAGAACATTTAACAACAATACATTACTACCCAAAGGTTCGTAGTTAGACAGAATATTGGCTTAAGTATGGATAGTGGAGTTTAGACAAACCATGAGTGATGGTGGTGGAGGGATCAAAGGAGGGTTTGTAATGAAGAAAATGGGAAGTGATTTAATAGAAATATCTTAAGTTAGGAAACAAGACAACCTTAAAATTATGGAAAGATAGGTAGATGGGAGATGAAGCATTAATGATATAATATCCAAGAATTTTCAATAATTCCCCTCAGAAAGATGCAGACATTATTGAATTTGTAGCATGGAAAGTAGACAAATGAAAATGACAATTAGGATGAAGAAGAGGGTGGTTCGTACGAGAGAGAAATTAGGTTAATAAAATGTTACAAAGTTTAAAAGATGTTTAATTAAATGGGAACAAAATTGACAGACACATGGTTGTGGGCAAGTGGTTAATATGAGTCTCTTTTTGTAGCAAATTGTCCCTAATTGTCAGCCTGTTATGAAGCACTATCCAAGTTAATAATAGGATGGATGGCATGACTTTAGATTTCCATAGATTCGAAAAAAAAGTTTTGGGTTCCCCTCCAAAATCTTTTTGTCATACATTCACTTGCCATGTGTAACAAGAAACAACGGAACAGGGATTTTTTTGTTGTAAGAACTTGTACTACACGATCTAGGATGACATCTTGTTTCCTTAAACTGATAACATTTTGGATCTAGGCAACCCTAGGGTGCCAGCTCACGAACAACCTCTAAAAGTTGCAGTCTATAAAAGCTGTAACATAAGGGTGCCTAGACCAATAGTGAGAAGCTTGTGTCAACCCTGAGCACTATAAATAAGTGAACAGAGCAAGTCAAAGGTATGCAATATATTCCCAACTACCTTATGCTTCGATAACCGAACACTAACTTGAGTGTCAGAGTGTCATTGAAAGGTACCCCCATTCAGTCTTGGACGCACACTTGACGTATAAGGACGAGTACTTGGAGGACAAAGGGAAGAGAAGGCTTGAACCATCTTAGCTACGTGGCTGATAACTCTTTTGGTACCAATAATTTGTGTAAGAACAACTAGCGCCCATCGTGGGGCTGAAGAGATTCGAGACAGGAGTTCGGATGGTATCAGCCCGAAACTAAGCATATGACCAGAGGCAAGAAAGTACAATGGCTAGAGTCGACCCAATGGCCCTTTTATTGTCATTGCAAAGTGAGATGGCCGAAATAAAGCAAAAGAGTGAGGAGGAAATTCCCGCACTTAGGCGGGAAACGAAGAGATGAAAAAGAAGCTATATGGTGAACGAGCAGAGAAAACCAAGGTGATCACACCTTCAGGCCGTTCAAAGGCCCATACGCTAGATCTTGAGACTGAAGAGGAAGGTTCTCATCAGACTGGTAACACTTCCTCCTTGGGGGGAAGGCGACACCCATTTGTGGATGGTATTCTAAGCGTGGAATTGCTAGCTAATTGGAAAGGACTGGGCATGGACCGATCTGATGGCTCAACTAATCCTGACGAGCACATCGACATGTACGTCACTGAGATGAGCTTGTATAAGACCTACAAGTCAGTCTTGTGTCGAGTGTTCCCTACCTCCTTGAAAGGAATGACGTTGAGTTGGTCCACTGGGCTCCCACTCGTCTCACTCGATTGTTTTGAAACTCTAGTGAGCCTTTTCAGTATATAATTCATGACTAGTAAACCTCACCATCTGACATCACTAGCCCTAGTTAACATATGACAGGAGAAGGGCAAATCCCTTTAGGTGTTCATGGAAGGTTCGGTAAGCTCGCCTTGCAAATCTGAGACCTCAATCCAAAGGTCACCCTTCATCATATGGTGACTGCTCTTAGGCTAGGGTCCTTTGCGGATAGCTTGTGTAAGAAGCCAGTTGCAGACTTGGATGAACTCAGAAGAAGGGCTACCATATTCATGCAATTGCAAGAGTTGCAAGAATTCCAAAATCAGGTCATGACGGAGTCCCAAATCGAGAAAGTAAGAATGAAAGACAAGCTAGCGCCCCTCCTTCGTTCACAATGCCAAAGGAGGCATGAACACCAAGGTTCTCTAGTTACACTTCCCTAAATGCCAATAGGAGACGAATTCTGAAGGACGCATTAAATGCTGAACTCTTACCCACTCTGAGGAGGGCAACTACGCCGCGCAATATAGACACTTCTAAACATTGCAGATTTCACCAGAACTGCGGGCACAACATTGAGGAGTGTGTGGCCCTCAAGAACTAGATTGAGGAGTTAATCCAACTAGGGCACTTGAGACGGTTGGTATGCGGACGAGCAGAGTTATTAAAACGAAGGGAGTGCACTCTAGAGAGACAACGAGAAGCGCAAGGGGATCGTAGGAGGCGAGTAGATGAAGGGGCGAGAACCCCTCGGCACCCATCATCGCGGAAACAAACTCAAGACCAACCTCTCCAAGGTGTGATTAACACCATTGCAGGAGGATTCGTAGGAGGAGGGTCGTCAACATTAGCTAGAAAGTAACATTTATGAGCGGTCCAGACCGTCAACAAGGTTTTCGTGCCCATGCGGTGTAAGATGCATCTCATCACATTCACTAATACAAATTTCAAAGACATTGACCCTACACAAGAGTATCCAATGGTGATTACGGTTGAGATAAAAAACTTTGCGGTCATGAAAACGACGATAGACCAAGGCAACTTAGTAGATATATTGTATTGGAGTACTTTTAAGAAGTTACAGATACCGAAAAGTGAAATAGAACCCCATGACGACCAAATAGTAGGCTCTTCGGGGGAGCGTGTGTACACAAAAGGCTATGTTGATATGTACACCAAGTTTGGGAAGGGAAAGTCACAAACAAGGACTATAAGGATCTGCTACTTACTGGTGGACACTAACACGTCGTATAATGTGCTCTTTGGGAGGTTGTCGTTGAACTTATTAGGAACAATAATGTCAACACCACACTTGACCATGAAATTTTCCTCCCCATCAGGCTGCATCATCATAGTCCATGTTGACCAGAAGACTGCGCGAGAGTGCTATGTGGCAAGTCTGAAGGTGGAACCCACTCCACGGATACCTAGTGATAACGAAGAAAGAAGGGTAAAAAAGAGACATGTTGTCGCCGTTGCTAACCTAGACCCGAGAATAGAAGAAGTCAGAGTGGAACCCCAAGATGAGACACGACCTATTCCCTTGCTGGGGAAAGACAAGATCACCAGGCTGGGAACTTCCCTATCCAAAGAAGATGCTAAGAAGATCAGTTGGACATTGCGAGAAAAAGTAGACGCCTTTGCATAGACAGTTGCAGACATGCCGGGGGTGGATCCATCCATCATTTTACATAAATTGTCCATGTTTAAGGATGCGAGACCTGTCGCCCAAAAGAAAAGGAAATTGGGAGAAGAGAAGCGAACAACAGTCAGGGAAGAAGCCAAAAAATTATTGTTGGTGGGGTTCATCCGAGAAGCACATTACACTACTTGGTTGGCCAATGTAGTGTAGACCCATCCTCGACTTACTCAGGAAAACATCTCAATTTCAATGAGATGAGGAGTGCGAGAAGGTCTTCACGCAGATGAAATTGCTTTTGGCCAGTCCACCAGTCATACAGAAGCCTCTTCCTAACAAGCCAATCTTTCAATGAAATTGTGAGTTCAACATTGGTATAAGAGGTAGATGCCGAGCAAAGGCCCATATACTTTATTAGCATAACATTACAATACGTGGAAACCAGGTACCAAATGATTGAGAAGGTAGCACTAGCCCTGGTGCTCACAGCTAGGAGAATGCGAACATACTTTCAAAATCACACAATCATCGTCAAGACCAACTACCCGATAGCCAAAATTTTGTCTAAGCCTGACCTAGCTGGGCAGATGGTTGGTTGGTCAGTTGAGTTGCCGGAGTACGGGATAAAGTACGAGTCATGGGGTCAGTCAAAGCCCAAGTTTTGGCTGATTTTGTAGTATAGATGATGTATGAGTGCTCACAAGCCCACCCTACCTGGGTGTTGTATGTAGACGGATCTTCGAATACCAAAGGTGCTGGTGCAGTAGTGGTGCTCGAGGGGCCAGGAGAGTTCTTAGTTGAGCAATCCTTAAGGTTTGGATTTAAAACCTCCAACAATCAGGCTGAGTATGAAGTGTTGATAGCAGGTCTAGAACTCGCTCGTGACATGGGAGCCAAAGACATTGTGTGCAGAAGTGACTTGTAGTTAATAGTGGGACATATAACTTGTGAGTTTCAGGTCAATGACCCTTGGTTGCTCAAATACTATCATAAGGTTCGAGAGCTTTTAGACGCCTTCTTCTCGACTAAAGTGGAACACATAAAGCGAAAACGCAACGCTCGTGCAAACTTGTTGTCTAAGCTGGCAAGCACGAAAAAGATGAGTCATCATCGTTCAATAATTCAATAGACGAATGAGGTGCCAAGTGTTGGCAATGAGAAAACCGAATGTTATGCGGTCAAGACCGAGGAAGTGTGGTATGAGCCCATACGACGTTACCTGTTGACAGACAATTGTAATGAGAAGGATGAACAACTTATAAGAGCAAAGAGTGCTCGATTTATGCTAATGGGCACATATTTATACAGAAGAGGGTACTTAAGGCCACTATTAAAATGTGTCACCAATGGGAAGAGTTGCATAAAGGAGTATGTGGGCTTCACACAGGAGCAAGAAGTACGCTTGCTAAAGTACTCAGGGCGGGATACTACTGGCCAATCATGTAAACTGACTGTGCCAAATACTCCAAAAAGTGAGAGGTGCCAATAATTTGGAAACCTTATACACAGTCAGCCAAAAACATTGCACAACATCACATCTCTGTGGCCCTTTGCAATGTGGGGGATGAATATCACAAGACCCTTTCCTCCAGGGAAGAGGCAATGAAATATCCTTCTGGTGGGAGTTGATTATTTCACAAAGTGGATTGAAGTCAAGCCGTTGGTGGTTATAATTGCTCGAATAGTGCAACACTTTGTATGGAAGAATATAATTTGCAAGTTTGGCATCCCTCATACAATTGTCACTGATAATGGTTGGCAATTCACAGACCGAACACTTGTCACGTTTTATAAAGGGCTCGGAATCCATCATGTTACAAGCTCGGTCAAGCACCCCAAGACCGACAGTCAAGCAGAGGCGAACAAAATCATCTTGAATGAATTAAAGAAAAGGTTGGGAATTGCTAAGAGGAGATGGCCTAAAGAGCTATTTGAGGTCTTATGGGCTTATTGGTGTGCACCGCAATCCAACACACAGGATACCCCCTATAACTTAGTATATGGAACTGATGCAATGATCCCGGTTGAGGTGGGGGGGCCCACTCTTCACCGAAAATTGGAAAGAATGGATCTTAACAACGAAAGCTTGGCGGTCAACCTCAACATCATTTGCGAGTTGCGAGACAAAGTAAGGATCCGGGAAGAGGCTAGCAAAGTGAGAGCAGCCAGGCGATACAACACCAAAGTGCAATCGAGAAGTTTCTGCCCAGAGGATCTTGTTTGAAGATTACGAAGCGTTGTCAAGAAGCATGAGGGGAAGTTCTCAGCTAACTGGGAGGGACCTTTTCGCATTCAAAACGCAACTGGAAAAGACACCTATTGATTAGAATACCTCTCGGGCAAGCTGATCCCAAGAACCTGGAACGCAACTCATTTGAAATTTTATTTTAGTTAATCTTGTAATTGCAGGTACTCTTTCCTTGGTTGGTGTTTTTTTACCCCTAACGAGGGTTTTTTACCAGCAAGGTTTTAACGAGACATGCACTTAAGCCGAACACTAGCAATAGCAACACCTTTCTATCAATTTGAGTTATCTTACTATTTCCAACACACCTTAAGGGCATATTGGGGCCGTTTCACTCCATCGTAATCCCTCAGTAAGCTGAAGGAGCCGTTTCACTCCATTGTGATCATCCTTCAAGGTATCGAGGCCGTGTCACTCCATTGTGATATCCCAACACTAGCAAGGCGTGCACCTCTCGAATGAATTACTTACTTAGTCGTTAAGGAACGCGATACTTGTTAAATGACAAATTATTAAGCAAGCACGTTTGATAGTATGCTCACAAACGATAACTACTCAGTATGATAAAAAGTAACGTGTAATAATAAGTAAAACGAATTGGCAAACAACACTATTTCCATTAATATGTGGCTCATTGCACAACTTTTTACAAGAAAAACAAAAAGAGTTGTTCCGTGTATGGCCATAGTATCAACTAGAAAAAAGAGTTCCCTATGGCAACTATCCAGAAAAGGAAGAAGTGTTTCATCAATTCTCCGGCTACTCCTCAGCTTGAGCCGTCTCCTCCACGTCCTCGACAAAGACAGTGTCTTTCACAATAGTGGCAGAGAGGATCTCTTCAATCGGCAGTAGATGCCCATCCAGGACATCCTTATCCAGATCCATCTCGTTCTGCTCAGGGACCCCATAGAGAAGAGCCACTTGGCAAACGACTTGCTGAAAAGACTATGCGTGTACGGTGGGCACATAATCTTTCAGTTCATTAAACTCCATCTCGATTTGTACCTTTTCGGAGACAGCCTCATCATGAGCCAAGGTTGCCTCTGATAGTGATTGCTCAAGGTCTCTGACATCCCCCGAGAGCTTCTCATTATCCTTTTTTAACCCCTCGCAATAGGCTCTGAGGGCATCTCGCTCTTACTCTGCCTTTTTTAAGCTCTGCTCAACAACCCTCAGTACCTCCCTTGAGTCGTGTTCACTTCTCAGGCCTCCTTTAAAAGTTGGAGGAGGCGACCAATTCTTCTTTTATTGTTGCCAACTCTACGACTCCTCCCTTGGCAATTTGAGAGCGAAGGACCTTGGTGATCACAATTGTTTGGTTATGCATTTCTAAGCATGTCGCCACTAAGTCCTTAGTAGAAGACCCACTCAGCGCCTCCCTTCTCCGTGGGCAAAAGGGAAATGCTCACGCCCTTGAAGAACGTAAGGTCAGGGGCGAAAAGTGGCTCTACTTAGCCTTCACTTGTTTTAGACACACTCAGTTGAGGCCTTTTCGACGAGTGGTGAAAGGAAGATTGCTTTTTATCCTTAGGCTTCTCTTGTCTTGTGATCTATCTTTCCTTTTTCTCTTCTCGGTTTCAGAAGGAGGAGCTTGATCAGGGAAGAAGGTTTCTCGTGGCTGTAAACTTTCAGAACCGCCGATAACCTTCTCGATTTTGCCACGATCCTTCTTTATCTTCTTTATGTGTGCATGTAAGATTTTAATATTGATAAAATCATTTATACCTTAGAATGATTATGTTTTGTAATGCTATTTAAATGTGTATGTTATCTGCACTCTTGAAACTCTCTTCACTTTTTAAACTCAAACACACAATTAGCTTAATTTATACTTAAATTTGAATTTTATTATCAGTTTAAAACTAATATCAAACTTATATTGTCATGTTACATAAAGTTCTTACAATAACACTTAATTGTGTTTATTATTGTAATTATATTTAACTAATTATATTTAACTATTTTTTTAAAATTAAAATTAATAAAATTGTAATTATGATTACATATGTAAAAATGATAATTAAATTATTGAGTGAATAAAAAATGAAAATTTAAGTTTGATTGTATACGTTTAAAAATAAATCTACTCTCAAAAGGTCAAAAATTTCTCAATATAGACTCTATGTGTTTTATTTTGATTGACAAAAAGTTAAAGAAAATAATACTTTTACTATGTGTTGAACATTAGACGGTCTAATGTCCCTTTAGAGGATCAAATCATTTGATAAAGTTTTGATGATAACAAAACTCAAGTATACATTTATATTTGATGACTTATATACATTGCGCAGTTAACATTATTATTATTATTATTATTATTATTAAAGCAGGAGACACATGATGTATAAAGAGATAAGTTTTCTTACTATTTACTTTTATGTGTTATTGATTTGATTTGAATTGATTTTATATCATATTGTGCTCTAACGTTCAAATTTGTTTATAATGGAAAATATTCAAATTATTATGCAGTATTTAAATGTGATTAATTGATTTTATATCATAATGTGCATTAACATTCAAATCTGTTCATAATAGAAATTATTCAAATTATTGATGAGTATCTCAAATATAATTTCTCTATGTTATAATATATTATTTCCGATACAAAATTAATCAAGTTTAATGCAGTATGAAAATTAGAGAAGTATTTCCAGTTTGAGCTCCATACATCAGAAAGTCAAGATTGATTTGTTCAAGCATCCCAACGGCTAGTTTTTAGAAAGTTACATATAGAGGAGCAAGTTCAAGTTGAAGAATACAACAAGAAGCAAGAAGAGAAATACATCATATAATGCATTGAAGAAAATATACTGAGTGTTTATTGTCAATCTGCTATAGAGAGCATCTAGAGTTTTGGCTTGTGTGAAACCATTGTGTAATTCTTCACCATTGTGAAGTAAACCCTTGTGAGCTTTCATTGTTCTCTCTTTTGAGAGTGTTTCTTTAATTCCTGAGTGGTCTTGATCTCAGGGGGAGATTGAGACTGGTATAACCTGGAGAGGTTTGTATACTCGTGATAACCTGGAGGGGTTTGTGTACTCGTGATAACCTGGAGAGGTTTGTGTACTCGTTGTAACCTGGAGAGGTTTGTGTACTCGTTGTAACTATTTGTTGAATAGTGGAACCTCTTGACTAGAGCCAGCTGTTCCTACACTATGTATTCTATATTATTAAATATTTTAATATTATTGTTTAGTCAAGGACTTAAGTAATCTCAAGCTGGCTTCGCCCGATAAAGTATTAATAATTAATATAATATGTGGCTTGGAGTGATATAACTAATATGTATTAAGTAAAACATTTAAAATAGTTAGAAATAAAATTAAAACATTAAAAACTATCTTAAAAAAAAATTGTACCACAGTCATGTAGAAATATTATTGTTGTTGTTCCTTCTAAGACTTTACTTGTTAATGAAAATTAAAAAAGTAATTAATATTCTTATTCTTTTATTTAATATTATATATTTCATCTTTGTTGATTAATTTTATGGGTTTATTTTTTATTTTTATTTTTTCATCTTTATAATTTTTACATGCATGCATGAAATTGTAAAAAATAAAAAAAATATAATTATTACAATTTAACCTAAATGTTTTGACAGTAGAACATAATTTTTAATAGTAATCATTTTATAATAAATAGGAAAACTATTAGCTTTTATATTTATAAGTCATATTTAATATGATTTTAATAGATTCATAAGTTTAAGATGTTTGAGTTTAGAAAAACTATTAACCTAACATTTCTAGTCTCTTTGTGTTTAAAAAAAAATTAATAAAAGTTAATGGTTTACACAATGCAGTTTTGGCATTAATGGTTTGAAAGAACTGATTAAGGATACATTTTAAATTTAAGAAGGAAGATATAATAGGGACTAAATACAACATAGAAACGTGTAAACCAAAACCTCATCTTCTTTATATACTTCTTTAAAATAAGTTGTGGAAACCGAAACCTCATCTTCTTTATATACTTTTTTAAAATAAGTTGTTAAAATAATACATGTAAATATTTTTTTAAAAAAATCTATACTTAAAAAAATGTAAGTAATGTTAGATCAAGATGATTTAGATGACTTGAAAGCGTGTAATAGTGCCACTTTCTTAAAGAAATATTTGTCTTCTATACTACAAGAGTCAACAACAAATTTTCTTCAGGATACGATGAAGTTCCTGTTTACACTTGTAATAGTGTGGAAAATAGTTCGGACAAGTTCTCTGATCATTCTATTCTTTTGAGTTGTTCTCATATAATATATAACCAAACGTTTAAAAACTAAACGTTCAAAACTTTTGAAAGTTTTTAAAACTTTCAAAAAACCAATTAACCACTTTGAAACCACCAAAATAAACTAACCATATTTTGATGACATGACACTTGGACTTTTAACATTTGAAAATGGTTAACAATCCTCTGCATGTTAAGTATAGATCAATGATCCAAGAACAACTCAAGCATTATATTCTAAAATAATTGTATCTTACGATTTGAATCATTAAATTGTGAAAAATTCATTACATCATATCGTAATTACATGGTAGAAAGTCTTTGAACCAGAATTCTATTTTATATGTAACATAAACAATTCACGTATACAACTTGCATCAAAAACATGCTTTAAAATATCTGACACCTTCAACATGGCCCTTGTGTCCCGTATCTTTCATGAATGTTTTTGGAGTCAAGTCCTTTAACTCCATGAAGCGACCACACTTCACATTCACATAGGTGGTTTTCATTCTAGTACCTCCGCAATTTCAGTATCTTTAAAAAACCATTAAGAGATTAACTCAACCTACTCATTTGACAAGTGGATACAAAACACTAAGAACCTTGCGATGACAATTAATTGCAGTGCTTATAATAATTTTGATGATGTACTTTGACTACATTGAACTCAAGACTTAACGTAATGTTCAGCATTGAGTTGAGTTTCCATCATTTTTAGTCATGGGCTTGTGACTTATCCCCCTTGATGTTTTATTCATAAGTCTCTTGGTAATCCTTTAATGAAAGGATCTATCAAGTTTTGACTAAAATTTTACACAGTCAATTATAATAACTCAATTCGTATTAATTTTTTGACACAACTGTGTCTCAATCCAATGTGTTTGGATTTATCATTGTAAACGTGGTTGAACATCTTTGATTGGTTGTATTTTCTTTTATTTAGGTACCTATCTCCAATTTTTCATAACTCCTTAACAGACATGTGCAGTATCTTCATCACCAACTATTGATTTTCATCCATGACAGCACATTGTAGAATCCTAATGCATGCTGTACAGGAAGTGGGTTTTAATCTCAAGAACGACATTCGGGTTACCATGCCATTGCATCTCAATATCCATAATCACCCATCAGACCCACTGTCCTTTTCAATTGTAACTTTTGTAATATCTCAAAATTTGTAATAATGGTTGTAGGGTAAGATTATGTATGCCCGTTTCCCACGGATCATCCCGGTGTTGGTGGCTGTGGCGCCTAAAGAAGGAAGTGGAACGCCACTGAAGATCCATTGTCTTCCGTCTTAGGTCCATATGGATCAATTTGTATGCGTCTATCGTGTTTTCCTGCACAAAAGATAGCGAACATATCCTTCATGCTTCACTGTTGTTGATCTATCCATTGATCCTAATTTCTTCTCATTTTCTCATTGAGATAAACCTCAATTTTCTTTTGTGTGTGAAACTCAAAGCATTTCTTTGGGGTTAGAAAATTAAGGGTGGAGCACATGTAGAGTTACAGGTAACAAGATCGTATTGCTTCTTCCCTGTAGAATCTATGGATGTAATGAAAAACACTAGAGTCGTTTATCTTTGAAGTCATCAAGCAAAATATTTCTTTAGATTGTTATACCAAGAGGTTTTAGATGACTTCAAAGCGTGTAACATTGTCACTTTCCTAAAGAAATATATGCCCTCTATACTGCAAGGTCAGCAAATTTTCTTCATAATACAATGAAGGTCCCTGTTTACACTTGCAGTAGTGTAAAACAATCCGGACAAGTTCTCTGATCATTATCTTTCTTTGAGTTGTTCTCATATAATATACAACCAAACGTTCAAAACTTTTGAAAGTTTTTAAAACTTAAAAAAAACCAATTAACCACTTTCAAACTACCAAAATAAATTAATCATATTTTAATGATATGATACTAGAACTTTTAACATTTTAAAGTGTTTAACAAGTAATATAAGACAATATAAAATTTCGAATTTTGCTTTAACAAATATTTAGTACAAGGACGCCTTGAAAATTTCTATGATGTGAAGTTAAGAATTATTAATTTTCATGTTTAGAGTATTCTTTTATAAAATAACATAGTCAGCTTTTCTAAAAATGTTTTTTTGTCATGATCCTCCAAATTGCTAGTATCATGCAACAAATATACCATATTAGTTTTATAATAATTTATTACAGTGAATGATTAAAATTTATGATAAATATTCCCAATTACTATTAAATCCAACTACTTATTAAATATTATTAATAATATTTACAATCTTCAGAACATATTTTCAGTCTTCTCTGAAGAGGATTATAATTCCAAGATTCAAGATTCATGAGATATGCACATATGGAGACGCATATTTAAGATGGTAAAGAGAAGAGAAAGAATATATATATTTATAGAGAGAGAGAAAGAGTAAAAAAAAAATAAGAAAATGTAAATAATAAATAAGAAAAAATAAAAGTTATACATCTAAAAAGAAACCACTAGAAATTAGCCTTTAAGATATTTTTAGTTTATTTTTCATCAATATTTATTATATAACAAATAGGTTGGGAGTGTTAATTTGAAAGGTTAATATTCTAAAGAATAAAACGTTTGATTTTTTTAAGTGAGTTTCATAATTTTTTTCATTTTATTATATTTTTACATTTTGAAACAATTAACTTGTAATTGTTTCTTCTTCTCTCTATTTATTTTTAACCAAATAATCTCCTAAAACAAAATTACTAAAAATATAGTCCTCGACACATTTTTAACCACTTTTGAATTAGTTAAAATTTATTAAAAATATTTACAGTTTTTAATAAAATTTAACAAATAATTCACAGGGCAGCCCTTGTCTTTACCCCACTATTTTGCTTCTCTTTTTCCCTTGTTTGTTGCGGCACTTCTTCACTCCCCAGTTACTTTTGCTTTCTGTCGCTAGCCTTTATTTTGGGATTCTCGGCTTGATTTCAAGAAAAAGGGCCAATCTTTGCTTCAGGGGTGTTAGATTTTATGCAGATTTTCAGCAAACAAGTTGCTAAGATTCCTCACTGGTGAGCCTCTAAAAGGGTTTTGGCTTTTCTTCTGAATCTTTATTGAAAATTTGTTCTTTGTTCTGCCGGTGGGTGATTTTAGCGCTTCAGTGGGACCCTTGTGAGTTTTATGTCTGTGGGGTGGGAATTTTGTAATGATGTTTTGGAGAAGGGTGGTACTGTTCGAGTTTGATTTAGGTGCTGTTTTCACTTGAAAATATAGAGAGCGTGATGGGTGGGTTTCAAAAAATGTGTTGGAAGATAGACTAAACACGGGCTTGTGTGATTTTGATGTTTATGTTTTCTAAATAACACTTGAAAATGTGTGTGAAGTGGAATTGGATGTGAGGTGGGTTCATTGGTTTTGGTATGTTTTTATTGTTAGTGAGAACTAAGAAGCAATGGAAGGGAAAGTGTGAGGATAAATTCAATGATCTTAATAAGAGGTACAAAAAGCTTAATGATATGCTAGGCCGGGGAACTTCTTGTCAGGTTGTTGAGAATCCTTCTCTATTGGATTTGATAAATTATCTTTCTGAGAAAGAAAAAGATGAAGTTCGAAAAATACTGAGCTCAAAACACTTGTTTTATGAAGAGATGTGTTCTTACCATAATTGTAACAGGTTGCATTTACCCCAGGATCTGGAACTGCAACGATCACTGCAGTTGGCTCATAGAAATAGAGATGATCATGACAATGATGATATCAGAAGGTCTCATCATGATGATCACGATGAAGATGGTCTAGAAGTGGAAACCGATGATCATGATGACTTTGAGGAGAATTATTGCTTCCCATGCAGATAGTAGAGGAGTCTATGGGGAAGCGGGGCGACCTATGAAGAGAATGAAGCCAGGGCAAGGACAAGAAGATGCTGCTACTTTTGACTGTGCTCTAAACAGCCAAGAGTACAACAAAAGTTCATATCTTCATATGGCTCAATCTGATGTTACTCAAGCTGCACCCGAAAGAATGAGTCCAGCATGGTTACAGAGAAATGGGTTGAATCTCGTTCACTTCATTTAGAAGAGCAGAAGCTACAAATTCAGGTTGAGATGTTGGAGCTGGAGAAACAAAGATTCAAGTGGCGTCCTTGTCCCTGTCCCCGTCCGTTACAACCTGCGATGCTTTTGGGCGCTCCTACTTTTCCCAACGCTATTGTTTGGTCCGACGACAATCTCATTGCTGTTGCTTCCGGCCACCTCGTCACCATTCTTGTACTCAATCCAACCTTCACACTTTTCTTTCTCTTTGTTTCATCCAATAACTTTGTTCTTTTGACTTTCTTCTTTTCAAGAGATCTGACTTACCTGTTGGTGGACCACGAGGCGTGATTAAAATCTATCCAAGTCAGCCTCTCCCCATAGGGCGTGTAAAAAGACAAGGTACTGCCATTACTGCATCCTTGCTCATTTTGGAAATCACTCGCTAATTAGTCATTAGTGTTTTGCTTTGCTTGTTGAGTGCATTAGTGAGTTCGATGAGCTATTGTGCGTGTCCTATCTATCTATGGTGAATGACTCAAATTAGCGTGTATAAGTGTAGCTAAGCCTTGTTTTATGGGCTTGTTTTTGAAGTTGAGTTGGATTCTTTTCCAAATTTTAAGATGGAATCAAAACATGTCCTAGTGGATTTTGTTGGATTCATCTGATCACTTGTAGATGTTCGGTGTTGCCTACTTTATCTACTTTATGCTTGAGATGTTTAGTCCTTAATATAAGGAGTACTGAAAATTTGACATAGGATATATTAGTGGAACCAACCCTTGTCTCATCAACTAGTTTTTGCGGTTGAATAAGATGATATCAGAATGAATACTAATGGTTATAATTGGACTTATGGGGCCACTCATTATTAGTCACGTATAGATGTCCAGCTTTTTGAACTTCACAGTAGGGATTTCTTGGCCTTGATATAAAATTGTGTTAGAGATCTCTTGTTGACTAGTAATGTAGTTGAAATAATGCATATGAGTGGGAGTCTTCCTCATTTATGAATTGCTCTACGGGTTAAGTTACCTAAAAACCCAAATATTAAGAATATTCAACCTTATTGTTATTTGTGTTGTGCTTATAGTTAAAATTTAACATGTGAATGAGATTGAGAAACTTTCACTGGCCCTGGAACCAACCACATAGTGTTAACATATAACTTTTACATGTTGAATTGAGTTGTGCAGATTTACTCTTTGGATGTCTCTTGCCAACGACTTTGTATAGGGATGATAAGCCTGTTGTCCGATCAATATCATGGTCTCCGCTTGGCATGGCTGCTAATTCAGGGTATGGATTTCAGTTTTCTTGAATAATTTAATGTAATCCTAGAACTAGAAGGCAATTATAGAGTAGGTCTTTTTGGCACGTGTTGAATTGCTCATGTAATTGTGGAATACGGTTTGTGGCCACGTAGGACTTTTTGAAATGGTGATTCTAGATTTTGAATCTCTGATTTTGCAGATGTAAAACTCTCTTTGACATAGTGATTCTTGGTTTCAAATATTTGATTTTATAGATTAGGGCTTCCTAGGGTCATAGTTTACCTCTATCATTATAATAGTTGTTCATTCATGAAAAAATCAATATTATTTTATGTATTTTTAAAGATATAAGTTGCTACAGGTGCTTGATTGCTGTTTGCACCTCTGAAGGACAAGTGAAGATTTATCGTCCACCTTTTTGTGATTACTGTGCTGAATGGATTGAGGTATGTGTGATGGAAATGATATAATAATGTATTATTAAGAAATTCTCAATATTTGTTCACAAATATTATATGCATTTAGGTAAATTATGTTTTTTTTTTTAATTCATGTTTAAGATATTTAGGCTTTATTGAATCTTGAACTTTTAAGAGTTACTCGCATTCCTGTGTTTGTGTTTTATCGTACCTGTGTTGTATTAAGTATTTGGGCTTCATTCTGTTTCTCATATATGGATTTGTGTAATATAAAGAAATGAATATGTTAATACTGTATGTTTAGATTGCTGCCGTTCTTATTCTTTTCAGGTTGTGGACATAACTAAAAGGCTGTATGAGAATCTTAAATGTACTGAGTTTCGAGGTATAGGGATTGTCACATTAGATGTATTAGATGTAAGTTATCTTATTCATCCATGTTCTTGGACCTCAGTTGGATTTCTTTTTCTAAATTTCCTTCTGGTGAATTAGTTAGCAAGATAGGTCATACTTGTGATCCATTTTCTCCTTATTCCTTATTTATCAATAATTATTTGATGCTAGTAAAAATGCTAAGACAAGTTTATAACATGTGAAAAGTTTTAAGGAACATCTTTGGGGTGTGCATGAACTAGTTTTACCTTACCTATATTTATGTACCTCGTCTAATGTGCATATATACAATATAAGCATCAGCATTTTATATATGTTCATAAATTTTGTTTCTCCTTATAGGAAATTAACTACTGCTGTTTTGATGTTTGTGCAATGACCTTTATTGTGTCTAGTGATTCCAATGATGGACTTCTATTGCCATCACGCTGTGAGCGTTAATTAAAATGTTTGTTCTAGCCCCTAAGGCAAATGCTGATTAGCATGTTAACACACGGGTCAAGCAAACAAAATAGAAATATTTGATCAAAACAGAGAGTATTTCAATGGTTTCTTTTTTAAGTAATTGGAGGTATTTATTACTTCGTAATCATTGGCCTCAAAGCATTGTTAGCAAAATCCTTTTTTAAATAACAGAATTCCTTTGTTGTTTCTTACCAGATTCATAAAAAGAAAAAAAAAAAAAACCACCACCACTGCACTTGGTGTAAACTTTATCTATATTGTGTAAACTTTATCTATATCTAGTTATCTGTGCAGCATTTTCTCATGCAAACCAAGGTTAAGTTCAACTACAAATGATTTAAGAACCTTCTAAAACATCACTTGATATGCATTTATTTGATTGTTCTTTGTCTAATATTTGATCATTCCTGCAGAAAAATGCATCAGATCGAATGGATTCTTTGTATAAACATAATGGGAAATTGTTAAAAGAAAAGCCCGAGAGCAACTCGTTGCCACTGATAAGTGCTGATGAATATGCCTCTCGTAGTACAATGCTATGTGCACTTGTTGTTTCATGGTCTCCATTGATGCATTTAGCATCTGAAAATTATCAGAGTTTGCGATTCTTTCAGTTTGCTTGCTGTTGGAGGGAAGTCTGGTAAAATTTCTTTATGGAGATTTCATCCACCAGATTGTTACACTATTGAAGACAGAGAAGTTCCAACTACTGTGAAGTTTGTTGGCCTCCTTCAGGCACACAATTCTTGGGTTAGTACTATAAATTGGTTGTCATTTGCTTATGATCCTTCAAATCCCCAAATTCTATTAGCTTCTGGAAGCTCTGATGGGAGGTGAGTTTAAGAATGCTTACGCAAAAATGTTAAATCTATTATCAGTCTGATTTTATCTCATTAAAATACTAATATAATATACACTTCTGGAACTTGTGCGAGATTTTTTTTATTTGAGCTTTATCTGCATCATTGTAGTGACAATGGGATTTGCACTTAATGATGCGGAGAAAAATTTAACAACTGAGATTTTATTTTCTGAATTTGCTTTAGCCTGTTCACCATTCAGTAGAGTGATATTATTTATGATATTAATATAATAATAATGATTGCAAAGAAAATAATCATAGACACTCTTCTTTCCAACACTCCCTATCAAGTTGAGAATAGATGGTTTCTATTCCCAGCTTGCATATAACTCTTTCAATTTGAATTGCACAATCCTTTAGTAAGATTTTCTGCAAGTTGACCTTGTGAAGTTTTGAGGGTACATATGGAGTACTTAAACCACTATCAAGAATTTTGTACGCAGCTAAGCATAATAACTAAGCTTCTTGAAAAAGTAATAATAATTAAATGTTACTATTCCAACAATCTAATCAAAATTCATCTGGTTTCTCCTTATCTATATAATATTAGCAATGTAGGTACCATGAAACCGAAAAACGTACTTCCAAAAATCAAGATGAGAGTGTTTAGACTGCAACTATTCTGGCCTATTAGAATTGGGACACATGAATGTTTAACTTTTACATCCTACATATATTGCGTGGACCTGAAACCTGTCACATTAACCTGAAAGTACACTTGTTTGATTAGCCTGAAATTGAAAACATGTCTTGTATTCTTGCCATTCATCCTTTATAAATGTTCAAATAGATATTTTTTATTTTATTTGAGTGCTTTTAATGGAAGAAATTGCACATCTCCACTAGGAAAAAGATAGGAAAGATTCCATGATGTTTGATTTATCAGCTAGGTCGCTCATAGTTTTCCATCTTATACTTGCAAGATCAGATGCTGTAGACTAATCCCTAGAGAAGTGCACTTTCTAACTTTTGATTTTCATATTATTCATTCAAGAATCTGGTATTGGCATATTCCAGGGCACTTCCCTTATATTCCTAATTGGATTGACCTTTTTGTAGGATGTTACATTTTATGACTAATATCTTAATTTAGCTGAATGTATTATGTATGTTCTTTGCAGTGTGAATATTTGGTTGGCTGACAATGACAAATTGTTGAAGTCGTCAAAAGTGGATCAAACTTCCTTCTCATTATTGAAGGAGGTACTTACTGTGTATTTTCTACATCACTTTTCATTTTCCTCTTTCTTTTGTGAATAATTCGTTAGTGCAACTTTCTATTCCTAAATAGGTTATCACTGTCAATGCTGTCCCAGTTTCTGTACTTTCAGTAACAGTGCATGCTCAATACCCTTCTAAGATTCTTTTAGCCATTGGCAAAGTTTCTGGTTCGTTTGAAATATGGCTATGTGACATATCTTCTAGGGAATTTGATAAGCTTGGCTCATATTATGCACATGATTGTGTTGTAAGTTTTTTCTCTCTTTCTTTTTTGAGTTATTTGAAAAAAAAAGGCCATCCTCTTCTGATCTCTGCATTTTTTAATTCCTTAAGGTTACAGGTTTGACCTGGACATTCGGCAGAAGATTTTTGTACAGCTGTAGCCAGGTTATAATTTTTTGCTGAAGTGATTTGACTCTTTTTCTACAAAATTGACGTTCAATCTATAACTATTGAAAAAAAAATAGTTATGTGGACATAAAATACATTGCATAATCCATACCAAGTTTCTTCAGCATTTGTATCTTCTTTTCTATCAATTTTATTCTTGATTTTCATTTCCATGTTTAAACATGATTTTTTAAATGTCTGGATTATGGATTACAGTTGGATCTCTGCACATTAGAAAGATAAAAGGGAAAGGAAATGATAGAAAGAGAGAATTTGAAAAATTATTTAATTTGTGATTTTTTATTTGGGAATTGAATCATATGGGATCTGACTACATAAGTGCCTATTTATAGTTGAAAGACAGTTGTCAAATCTGTTAGTTTCTGACATCTGTTACAACAGATTCCAGAACCTTATAACCATGTTACTAACTGTGAGATGTCAATAATAACATCTCCAGAGGCATGATAGTTCGATGCATTTGTTAAAGATATGATTTTTACATTAAATAGGGAAATATGATATGATTTTATTACATTAAAGAGGAAAATATGGTATGATTTTATGGCATCTATAGAGAAATATTTGTTAATATTTCTCATTATTAATTATTTATTTTATTTCTTATCACTGTATCTCTTCATTATAAATGAAAATACTTATGTGTTAACACAGGAAATCCATCATATTCTTTATCAGTTTATTTCTTCAATATGATATTATAGTGATACTGTACACTGTACTTGGAATTATTCATCTTATACTTTCCCGGTTTATTTCTTTCCGATACTATTTTTATTCGTTGTGAGATCTCAATTATAAAATTCTCAAAATATTTTACCATCAGAATTCTTGTCCATTATGATAGATGGTGTAACCTATGAAGATGCATCTATTTTAGCAAAGGAACATTTTATTTCGATTATTGGGTCTGAAAAATGATAATCAAGCGCAAAAGGACCTTTAAGAATGTGTAGAAAGGGCAGTCTGTTAATAAAACTGTAGTGATAAAGGCATGGTCTTTAAACTGAAAGGGAAGCTTGGCATGAGCCAGGAATAAGAGAACTGTTTGTACTATATGTATGTATGTATGTGTTTCCTTCCTACTGACTGTTAGAAATAAAGTGTGGACAGTGTATTCTAGGAGAAATATAGGAAAATAAGGGGAGGAAACCGTGTGCATGGGGGAGAAGTTGTTAGGTTAGTCGGTTGGTCTATTTAAAGACCAACCATGTTTTGGGAAGGGGCTTTTAGACTATTGATTGTCTGGACAGGATCTTCTCCTGTGGAAAGAAAGCATTTTCCTTTACAATCTGTTGTGGTGTACATTTGCTTAGAGAATCAATAAACAAGATTCTCTCTTTTTTGGTATTGGAGTGTGTTTTCTATGTGTGCGATTTTGGCTTCTGGTAGAGAAGCCCACACTGACTCATAATAAAGATGAGTGTGAGGACAATTGAGTCTATGTACAATTTCCAAATGGACCCATCCCAATTTGTTAGAATGGCCTAAGTTTAGTGTTAAACTACAATTCAACTGTAGACTTAAACTATGAAAATAATTGAAGTGTGTTAGAGTTTTGTTTTGAAATATAAATTTGCATTTGAAAAATGATAGTAGCCACTAGATGGAGCTCCCCATAAATCACCATAAGGTAGTTCAAGAGGAACAATTAAACTGTAGTAGAAGCAATAGAACTTGAAACTCAATTTATCTCATGGTTTCAACCAACTAGCTAGTTTGTATAATGAAGAAAAAACTTGATATCAAGAATGATTAATTTTTTGCTTATCTTAACTGGAGAGCTCAAAAGCACGATCAATTAATTATATAAAGCATTAAGCTTTTTATAGTTCAAAATACATTTAGCAAGATGCTGCATGACCCTCTTCCATTTTTCTGTATGGTTGCTACAGTGTCTTTTTAAATTTTTTTGGTGCTTTTAATGTGTATTGATTAGATGTATTTATAATGGATGGATTATTATTTGAATGTTGATAGGATAATTTAGTGCAGAGCTGGATTTTGCGTGAGAATCATCTTGATGAAGTAACCCTTAATTCTGATATGCCTCGTGACAGTTCAATCAGTGTATGTTATTATTATCTTTATTTCCTTTTCACTACGATGTTTGTTCTTTCCTACTAAATTATACATTTTTTTCCTTGCAGATATCAAGAGATGCATTTGATTCATGTTTTGGTGTAGCGGTGTCCCCTGGAAATCTTGTCATTGCTACTGTATGTTTTTCTTTTCCGTTTATATTTTGCAATTGTATATCAATCCTTGACATGTTCGTATTCTTTAAGTCCATCAAAATGATGTGGTTCTTAAATGCCCAGATAGTGTGTATTAGAATGGTCCTAATGTCTAGGAAACTAAAGAAGGTTACAATCACTAAGTTTACCTCTGGCCAATCTCCTGAGCTTTTCTCCAAAGGTGGGATTGGGCCATAGATGAATACTTTTAAGCATATTTGGAGTGAAAAGGATAATGGGGATCTTTGACCTACTCAAGTAGCACGATAACCACCTTGCCTTTCTTTTAGAGTAGAGACAAAGGCAATTCGAGGAATGCTTCTTTTGGTCAAATGACTCCCTTTTTAGATAGGTGTTAAGGGGTGCATTTTATGTTGAAATTTTAAATGTAAAATTCGTTATATCCTTGGATTTGAATGTCACCCTTAAGCCGTTGTCCTTTTTGTTTTGTTTTTAGTTGAAGCCCTTAGTCTTTTGTCTAAATCACAAATATCAATTCCCTACATCAACTTTCTTTAACTTATCATTTTATGTGAACAATCTTTTTAGTGATAATGAGGTTTTTATATTCATTGGTGTTTGATTGTAATTTATTATTTATTTCATTATTCTTGTAGCTAATACTAAGAAGCGAGATCTGACTTTGTAGTTCACCATTCATTCGTTAACCCTAATTAATTTAGATATAACAATTTATGTTAATCTTGGGTCCCAACCTACTATATATGTTAAAACTTTTTTTTTTTTATCTTTTTTCAAAGAGGCATTATGTTGAATAGGTTGGTTGATAATTGGCTAAATAACAATAATCGGTGAAGGAAAAATAAATATTTGCCAGATAACATAGCAATTCATATTCATTTTTAGTATTTATAGGCTAAATTACAAGTTTGGTCTACCTTTTATTCGTAATCCGTGATTTTGGTTTTCTTAATTTCTTTTTGTGATTTTAGTTTCTATATTTTAGAAAAAAACTGAAATTTTGGTCCAATCCTCAATTTTACATGCATTTATTTTTTTTATTTTGGATCAATTGAACCTTAGTTCTACCATATCATTTAAGCTACCATTAAAAAATAATTAATTTAATTAAAATATAAAAAATAATATAAATAAATATATGAGAATTGAACCAAATTTGCAGATTTTCTAAAATATGGCGACTATAAAGGATCCAAAATCACATACTAGGAATTAAGAGGAGCAGAAGTTGTGATTTAGCGTATTTTTTTCTTTTTTTATTTGCTTTGACCATATAATAGTATGTTATTTCTGATTATTCTTGTTTGTTTATTGCAGGTTCATTGCTTTGATGTTGAGAAATTGAATCGAATGTATGAAGGAAGGTATAAACTTGATTTGCAAATTATTATTTTCTTGCCTTCCTTTCTGCTCAAGTATGTGGAGAGACATAGACAGAGGAGGGTCCTCAGGGATAAATACGTATTTTTATTGGTTAATTATAATTTGGCTCCAAAACAATGGCAACGGATGGAAATCTTGTATATTTACAATGATTATGCTGGTATTCGACCATTAAAGTTGAAACAAGAAAAATTTGTAGCTTAATTTTTATACTAATAAGTCTTTTCCTAATTTTCTTTTGTACTAGTTGTCCTTTCCAAAACATGGGTTTCATGAAAGAAAAATTACAAATGTGGAAATGTGAAACTCTTCTTGAACTTTGGACAGGATTCTGAGAGCAGCTATTGATTACTTTTGGATTGGTGGGCTACAGATGGATGTTCAGCTGAAATCTCCCTTTTCATGTTACATTGAAGAAAATTCTAGTTATCTGGAAAATGAATTAATTTATGGGGGAACCAACATCATATGGTCTTTAAACCAATATAAATGTCATGATAAGCCTTTGGTTCTTTGGGATATAATTACAGCATTATTGGCGTTCAAGGATCACAATTCAAAATATGCAGAACGTATACTCATTAAGTGGATCTCATCATCTTTCCTTGAACTAGATATGGATGGATCTTCCTTCTGAAAAAGTTTTATCTTTTGTCTCTTCAAGCTTGTCAGACATTCCATCTCGACTGCTGCACTTGTTTAATATAATATGTAGACGTGTAATCTTAGCAGAGTTGGATGCTGATCAAATAACTGGATTAACCAAAAAGGTTGAAAAGCTTGAAAAGGCATGTCCTCCCATGGAAAAACAAATTACAAAGTGGACAGAAATTCTTCTAAGCAGTGAAAGAGAACTCCGGAAAAGGCTTGTGGGTTTTAGTTTTTATGTTTTCCGAACTAGCATGTCCAATCCTGAAACATCTTCCCAACATGGTTGTTGGTATCCTGTTGGACTAGCACAGATGGAACAATGGATTGCTTCAGACAAGGAACATTTAGGTGACCAGTTCAAAGCCATTGCTTCAGAAGTTACTCACAAGAAAAGGTACTTTTTAAATTTTAGGTAGTGTTTTTTTTCCTGTATAATGATTTTTTTTATTAGCTCAGTTTATGCGCATAAAGTTTTTGTCCCTGACGATAACCAAATGTCAATATGAGCAACATAAATTAACATTTTTCTGAAAAAAGATGGAGAAACACAATGTGGTTGTACTGGAAACTGTACCCTGAGGGCAATGCAACGGTTCCCTGTCTAAAACTTGATGGAAAGTAATTCTCAAAATGATAGAATAGTTTGGTAGAATATTAACACGATTCCATGAAATAAGTATTTTGTTGCAATTAACGAAGAAAGGAAATATTTGGGGCAAGGTGTTTTCCCATAATAAGTTTATGGAAAGAAATTGCAAAATGAACACTAAGTCAAAAAATTCAAATTAGAAATAGTAACACTGCTGGGTTTTGATGTTAAAAGAGTGATTAAAGAGTATCCATTTATTTACAAAATCATTAATTTGAGAGGTTGATTAGTTTTTAAAACTTCTACTCGCTTTATTTGCATATCTTTCCCTAATTTTAACTTGTAATTCTTGTTTGTAAGGCACTAGTTCAAAACTATACACCTAAATGTTCCTGTAACAACCATAAACTTACTACTATGCTTGTGAAACAGTCATACAAATCTGTAGATTTGGTTCAGAACTTCGAATATGGTAATTACAATAATGAGTTTATCTTAAAATGCAGGTTCCTGGCCTGTAGATGTTCAGCGGTGGAGATAGGCGGTTTTTGTTCAACATCAGTTCCATTTGAATCCTTTGAGTTTGGTTTTTGTGAAGGAGAAAATTCCAGTGGTGGTGATGATGTTAAGCCTCACAGGTTATTGAGATGTGTTGTTTGTATGCAAGTTTGCCCCATTACTGTACCTTTGTGGTTTAGATTGGCACCAGAGCCACTTTTTAGGATGCCTTCTTTTCATGTAGATTCAGACTCTTTTACTAAATCTTCTTCTCAAGCAGTGTCCTCAAAACCGTTATGTCCCTTTTGTGGGATACTGCTACAAAGACAACAACCAGACTTTCTCCTCTCTCCCAGACCTGTATAAGAATATTTAATATTATTTTTAGGCAAGTAGTTTATTTTGATTTTAAGAGGTTGTCATGCCTTTACTAAAAATAGTATATATTTTCATTTAAAAAATATAATATTTTAGATTATGCTCCTTTAAACATATCAATACTAGAATTATAAAAAGGATAATTAATATTATATTAAAATTAAAAGAATAGTTATTCGACGAATATGTGAATGGAAAGAGTATTTTATTTATTTGTATTGTTTATTTCTTCAGTCATTCTATATATCTTTTAAATTTATTAATGTTTATAAAATTATTTATTTATGTCCAGTAAAGATTGATCTTATATTTACCTATTTTCATATGTCATAGAAAATCAGTAATTCTTTAAAAGTTTGTGTATTGATTATTTAGTTTTGAAATGTTAGTATTTTTTAAGTTCACACGTTTTAAATTTAATCAACATTCGAGAGGATGGATGGGGTGTTCTGCTTGCCAATGCATCATCTGCCGCAGGGCTAATGTACTTGTTTGTGGTTATGGTGGCTATGTTCTTAATGCTTGTACATATATCTCAAGTAATTTATATTTAGTTTATTTATTAAAAGTGATTTTAAATAACAAAAATTTAAAATATAAATACATGATGCGTATAAATAGATAATGCATGTGATCATAAATATATTTCAAATGATTTCTTGTTTCCAATTTTTTAAATTAATTTTTAAATGATAAAATATAAAATTATGTGTATGTTCATATATGTATTTTAAATATTTATGTGTAAAATTAATAAAATTATCTTTATTTTGATAAGTACTAGATATAAGATTATACATGTGATTATACGTATATCTAAAATTTATTTAAATGTATATAAGGAGTATAAAATTATTTTACTTTTATTTTATTATAATATATGGATACGTAATTTAATTAACATATACTACATATAAAGTTAAGTGTGGATGCGTATCTAGTACTCTTCTTAATATCTAAATTATCTAATTATATAAATATGTCAACTAAAAATATAATCAGGTAATTCGAAAGTTTAAAAAAATACAAATAGGTTTTATTAATTTTAAAAAGATAAAATTTTAAATACTTTTTTTATCAAATTACAATAATTGTTTAATAGAAAGAACCATAAAAAAATATGTCTTACTTATTTTAAATAATTGTTTAATAGAAAGAACCATAAAAGAATATGTCTTACTTATTTTAAAGATTTACACATAGTCTTTTGTTTTTGTTGTAATTTGTTTAATCTTGTTTATTGTATAAGTAAATGGGTAAAAATTAAATCTTGATAGCTTAAATTTATTTTTATAATTAAATATCTTAAAAGATATTATAAAATTGGAACATAGAGAAGGAACAAATTTACTTGGTTTTTAATATTAATGTTTCTCATTATTGATCCAATGTAATTTAAGTTTTAGGGTGAATTAATAACTCAAGTTTTAATTTATCAACCATCTTAGTAGTACAACAATTACAACACAGACTCGCTGTTAATGATGAGAGAATATACATTTTAAAATTTTTGCATCTTGTGTGGAATTTGATAAGCTTGGCTCATATTACGCATATGATTATATTGTAAGTTTTATCCTTATTTTTTTGGAGTTATTTTTTTAAAAAAAAGGCCATCCTGTGCTAATCTCTGTATTTTTTTAAGTCCTTAAGATTACAGTTTTGACCTGCGTACTCGGTTAAAGATTTTTGTATAGCTGTAGCTAGGTTATAATTTTTCGCTTAGGTGATTTGACTACTTTTCTACAAAGTTGTCGTTCAATCTCTAACTACGGCAAAAAAAAAAGAAATATCATTGTTATGTGGACATAAAATACATTGCATAATCCATACCAAGTTTCTTCAGCATTTGTATCTTCTTTTCTACCAATTTTATTCTTGATTTTCATTTCCATGGTCAAACATGATTTGTTAAATGTCTGGATTATGGATTACAATTGGATCTCTGCACATTAGAAAGATAATCTATTGTGGTGTACATTTGCTTAGAGAATTAATAAAGAAGATTCTCTCTTTTTCTGCATTGGAGGGTGTTTTTTGTGCGTGCGATCTTGGCTTCTAGTATAGAAGCCTAACACTGACTCATATTAAAGATGAGAGTGAGGACAATTGAGTCTATGTACGATTTTCAAATGGACCCATCCCAATTTCTTCGAATGACCCAAGTTTAGTGTTAAACTACTATTCAAGTGTAGACTTAAACTACAAAAATAATTGAAGTGTGTTAGAGTTTTGTTTTGAAATATAAATTTGAATTTGAAAAATGATAATATCCACTAGATGGTGTTCCCCATAAATCACCATAAGGTAGTTCAAGAGGAACAATCAATAGAACTTGAAACTCTCAATTTATTTCATGGTTTTAGTCAACTTGTTAGTTTTCATAATGAAGAAAAAACTTATCAAGAATGATTAATTTTCTGCTTATCTTAACTGGAGAGTTCGAAAGCACGATTAGTTAATTATATTAAGCATTAAGCTTTATTTTAGAGTTCAAAATACATTTAGGAAGATGTTGGATGACCCTCTTCCATTTTTCTATATGGTTGCTACAATGTCTTTTTAAATTTTTTTTATGCTTTTAATGTGTATTGATTAAGTGTTACATAATAAATATGTAACAGAGACGGTATAGTAGTGCAAAAATTACAAATGGTGCCTATATAAAGCACAAAACATGTAAAGTAATTTATTAAGAAAAAAACATTACTTTCTCTCTTTGCTCTTCCTGCTTTCTTCTCTATCGTACAATCTTCTCTGATCGGAAATCGGAAATCTTCTAAGTTCCCTTAGGTTTTATCCCACGGCTTCTTCGGTTAGTTGGTAACCTTAGAAATTTAAGACATAGCAATTAGTATCAGCTTGCTCGTTCTTGTGGCACAAACATGGCAAAAGCAACCAGATCATCACAAACAGTAAAAGAAATGGAAGAAAGAATTTATGTACGTATGGATTCTCATTTTATGGAGTTGGCTGCTTCTTTATAACAAAATTTGACTCTCTCATTAAAATAAATAATGCAAGAATTGCTTCACCAGAAGATAGAGGAGGACAATGGATCACACATTATGCGTTCACAACCTCCAACATACGTGTGTGGAACTCGACTCGCAAGAATTGATTTTCCCAGGTTTAATGGTGAAAGTGTGAATCAGTGGATTTATCAATGTGAAAATTATTTCTTAATAGACAATACTCCCGATGAATTTAAGGTAAAATTGGCCATAGTGCATCTTGAAGGGAAGACTTTGCAGTGACACATAACTCTCGCAAAATCTTGTTCCAATTCTTCCTTACCTTCATGGCAAGAGTACAAGAAACGAGTGGTTGATCGTTTTGGAGATATTTGTGATGATCCTATGGTAGAATTGATGAGGTTGAGACAGAAAAGATCGGTTGGGGAGTATCATGAAGAATTTGATGTTATCATTACAAGATTGAATTTAACTCAAGAATATATCTTGAGTTGTTTTCTTGGAGGGCTTAAGAAAGACATACAAATGATGGTTAGGATGTTCCAACCAAATTCATTGCAACGAGCCTTTGCTCTAGCAAGAATGTACGAGGCTGCCAATCTTGATAATGGTCTTAACAAATCCAGAGAGGAGTCTTGGGTCCTGCACCGAATCCTTCAATGGAAAAAGTACTAGTTAACATTTTGAAACCCAAGCAATAAAGAAATTTAACTCCAGCCTACATGGAAGATAGAAGGGCTAAGGGACTTTGTTATTTTTGTGATGAGCCCTATTTAGCAGAGCACAGTTCGGTGCATAAAAAAGTGCAGATTCATGTTATGGAGATGAATGATGAAGAAGAGGATACTAAGGTCAATAGCAGTGGGGAAGAGGAGCACATACACAGGACTGAACCACAAATTCGGTGAATGCATTGACAAGGGTAACAAGCTTCAGAACTATGAGAATCACGGGGTATTATAAAAAAAATCTCTACACATTCTTATTGATAGTGGCAGCACACATGATTTTTTAGACGCACAAGTCGTAGAGAAATATGGGTGCAGAATTGAAAATATGGATCTCTTGAATGTGGTGGTAGCAGATGGATCAAAAATAAAAATTTCTTTCATGGTAAAAAATTTTAGTTAGAATATTAAGCAAACTACATTTACGACCGATATGTTTCTTCTTCCTTTGGGATGCTGTGACTTGGTGTTAGGCATTGAATGGCTAATCAAATTGGGAGATATTTTGTGGAATTTTGATAAACTCACAATGGAGTTTAGGGTCCAGAGGAGGAGACGTGTTGCGTGGGTTTGCAGGGGACAAGATTAAAACTGCTAAAAAACAACAGTTGTGCAAGGTTTTTACAGAAGGTGTACACATATCAATGATGCAAATTGGAGGTGAAGAAGGAACCTTAATGCAATCTTTAACCATACATGCGAATTAGCCTACAATACCAGTGGAAGTGGAGAAATTATTAGAAGAATTTAGAGATGTCTTTCAAGAACCCCAACAGTTGCCCCCATTCAGGCCAAAGCATGATCACCAAATTCCTTTGATTCAAGGAGCAGATCCGGTAAATAAAAGACCTTATAGGTATGCAAAAAATCAGAAAGACATCATTGACAGACTTATACAGGAGTATTTGAAGGCGGGGATCATATAGGACAGCAACAACCCTTATGCTAGTCTAGTGGTTCTTGCGGGAAAGAAAGATGGCTCATGGAGGTTATGTGTGGACTACAGGGAGTTAAATAAGAGTACATTGAAAATCAAGTTCCCCATTCCCTTATTTGACGATTTGTTAGATATACTGAAAGGGTCTACAATTTTTTCCAAAATTGATTTGAGGGCAGGATATAATCAAGTCAGAATGAATCCTGCTGATATCTGGAAAACTGCATTTAGAACACATTCAGGGCATTACGAATATCTGGTGATGCCTTTTGGCCTCACCAATGTGCCTGAAACTTTTTAGGGGCTTATGAACACAGTGTTTCAGCAGGTTTTGAGAAAAATTTTTGCTAGTTTTCTTTGATGATATTCTCATATATAGTAAAAATCTGGTGGAGCACGTACAACATTTGAGGGTAGTTTTAGGTGTCCTTAGATCCAATTCTCTATTTGCTAGAAGGTCTAAGTGTTACTTTGTAGTATATCAAGTGGAATATTTGGGACATATTATCTTAGAAAAAAGTGTATCTACTGATCCAAGCAAGATTACAACCATTGTCAAGTGGCCTTTGCGCCAAACTTTGAAACAGTTGAGGAGGTTTTTGGGATTAACGAGATATTATAGGAGGTTTGTGCAAGGTTATGGAGTTGTAGCTCGATCTTTAACTGATATGTTAAAGATAATTTTGTATGGAATGCCCAGGCGATGCAAGCGTTTGAAAAGCTGAAGGAATTAATGAGTAGTCACTAGTATTAGCATTGCCAGATTTTTCAAAGGTATTTGTGGTTGAGGTAGATGCTTCTGGATATGGTATTGGGGCAGTTTTGATGCAAGAAAATCACCTATTGCTTACATTAGCAAAGCTTTTAATAAGCAACAACATTCTTATTCAACCTATGAAAAATAGTTGTTAGGAGTAGTTTTTGAGGTACAAAGATGGAGGCATTATTTACTTAATAGACATTTTATTGTGAGGACAGACCATTACAGTTTAAAATACATTATGGACCAAAGGTGGACAAACGATTTTCAACAAAATGGTTAGTAAAGTTGATGGAAATTGATTTTACAGTTGAGTACAAAAAAGGCCAAGACAATGTAGTAGCTGATGTCCTTTCTCGAATGGATAATGTGGAATACAAGGGGCTAATTACTCTACAAATGCAATCAAATCTGCTAACCAGAATACAACAATCTTGGACTACAGATTTAAACTTACAAAACTTGATTAAGGAGGTTCAGGCGAAAATGACAAACCATAAACATTATACATGGCAGAATCAGGAACTAAGAAGGAAAGGGAGACTGGTGGTAGGAAATGACTCTTTATTAAGGAAAGAGATCTTGGAGTGGTTACATGCATCAGCCACTAGAGGACATTTGGGAATGAATGCCACAATGAAAAGAATCAAGGTTGTGGTTTATTGGAAAAGGCTGAATAATGATATAAAACATTTTATACAGTGTTGCACTACATGCCAGCAAAATAAATATGATACAACTGCTAGTCCAGGATTATTACAACCCTTGCCCATTCCTGAAACTATTTGGCAATACATTATTATGGATTTCATAGAAGGATTGCCTATTTCATATGGCAAACAAGTGATTTTTGTTGTAGTGGATCGATTGAGCAAGGCTGCTCACTTTATGGCTCTATCTCACCCTTATTCTGCAAAGGAGGTGGCTCAATCTTTTTTAGACAATGTGTTTAAATTGCATGGATTTCCAACCACTATAACTAGTGATAGGGACTCTGTATTTGTGAGCAAATTCTGGCAAGAATTGATGGCTGTCCAAGGAGTTCATATCCAGCTTTCTACAAGCTACCATCTGCAAACGGATGGACAAACAAAGGTGGTGAACCGTTGTATTGGAACATATTTGAGGTGTATGTGTGCAGAGACTCCACAAAATTAGGTGAAATGGTTACCGCTGACAGAATGGTGGTACAATACCACATATCACACTGCTACAAAGGCTACACCATACGAGATTATGTATGGTCAAGTTCCCCCTATATATTTATCGTATCTACCTGGGGAATCTAAAGTGGACAGGAGCCTCAGGAAAAGAGAAGAGATGTTAAAAATCATTAAGTTCCATTTGAAGAGAGCACAAGACAAAATGAAACAGGTGACAAATAGGCACACACAAGAACTATGAAATTGGTGATAGAGTCTATGTTAAGTTGCAGTCTTGCAGAAAGATCTCAGTAAATTTCAGAGCCAATGCTAAACTAAATCCTAAGTATTTCGGACCCTATAGAATTCTGGACCGGATGGGAGAAGTAGCTTACAAATTAGAACTTCTTGTGAATTCAAAAATTCACAATGTATTCCATGTAACACAGGTTATGAATGTAGCCGTTTCTACACAACTACCCTATCAAGCTGAGGAAAGGTTGCAGGAGAAGGGCCATCTTGGATTGGATGACATTAAAGAGGAGGGGAATGGCGGTCACTAAGGTTTTGGTGAAATGCAAGCACCGGAAGATGCTACGTGAGAGTTCTAACATGAATTGAAGAGGAAATACCCATAACGCGCCTCGTGCTGAACGAGCAATCTAAGCATCCCGAGTCACGCGGAGATTTCACCATCCTCGGTTAACAAGGTTCTGCCTTCAATTTCTCCATTAATTTTACTCCAAAATCAAGATAAAGACTGATCAAACTTCTGTTACAGTTTGTGTTTATACTTGAATTAATACATCGCTACCTGTGCAGGGTGGACTTGCTAAGCTTATTGGACTCGCTCGAGAGACCAATGTTCAGGTATGTGTGTGCAGTACTGTGTTGTTTTTGACCCCTTGGATGGCTCGTCGAACATTGATTGTGGGGTTTCCATTGGCACAGTACCACACCTCTTCCATCTTGCAATTATTACTGTTATGACAAAAATTTAATACCAATTTCTTACATGTTTCCCGTGTTGTTCTTAGTTAAAATTAGAGTCTAAACTCAAAAGAAAATGCTAACAATTATTTTTGTATAGAAAGTTACAATTTTTTTACAGGTTTAATAATTCTATCTACTGATTTTGTAGTTTCCAATAAATTTTAGTAATTATAAATTGTCACAGAAAGAATGTGTTACTAGCATATCCTTTTTTGTTGCTTAGAATTTAAATAACAGTATTTTGTTGGGTGCGCCTATTTTCTGCTTTTTCTTCATTCTGTTACATATTTTATCCTTTGGTACAAAATTTAATACGATGGTATGAATTTTTGTTTCACATTTTTGGGGGGAAGTAGAAAACAATATTCAATCTTTTTTTTTTTTTTTTTCTGGAATATCTTAGGAGACTTTCCTTTGCTTTCATTATAAACTTGCAATGCCTAATAACTCAATTTAATTTGAAACCTATTGGTTTTGCAGCTTGTGTTAAGTACTGGAGCTGGTGTTAACGGTTTCACCCTTGACCCATCTCTTGGTGAATTCATCCTAACTCACCCTCACATTAAGGTACTACTCTTATCACTTATGCGTGACTATTATAAATTATCTTCTCTCAGGAAATGCTTACGAAGCCGCTCGGCTTGTATCAAAGTCAGCACCTGCTTGATTTTTCTATTTGTTCAAACTGAATCTAACGAAAAATATTTCTCTTGGCCTTAAACTATGCCCAAAGGCCATAAAAAGTGGCTTTGGTTAAAGACTAAGCAATTTCAAATAGGATGCCGGAGGCTATTCATTTTCCTTCTTTAGAATAAAATGTTGGACGATATTAGGTAACATATATCTTTGTCCCGCAAAAAAATATCTTAAAATTCAGTTTGAATTTATATAAAAACGGAGTGCTCTTTTAATATCTTATTCTACCAAAAGTAATGTAGTTTTAACCCCTTTTCAGGGATTAAAAATGTCTATTGTGTATTGCAATATAGGAACTAAAAACATGTATTCAAGTTTTACAATGACTCAAGTCCAATTTCAAAATATTTTCTAGAATCATATTGTACCCAGCAATATTTATTAACTATTTAAATGATTGACAAAAGAATTATTGACATGATCTGTTCTCCTTGAATAATAGAAATATAGGAGGGCATATGTTTTTTCTTCTGTTATTTTTTTAACCTGAAAGAGTCCCTATTTAAACCATCGGAACTAGGAATTATGTTCCTGTCCAGTGTCCTTTGATATCCATGATTTTTTAGTACTGCACCAGTATTTCTTGATCTTCATAGGATTTTAAGGCAGATAAAGTTACTGCACCAATTCATATAGAGTATAAACACACTACATCAATACAAACAACTATTAGAAATAATAAACCAAAGTTAGATTTAGAAACAGGTACGAATATTAACATTTAATAATAAATAAATAAAAAGAAGTCACCTAAGACTCTCTTGGTAATGGTTTGCTCTATAATGAAGCTAGCAAATTTTCTACTAAGAGTAAAGTTGAGTTTTAAGTATTAACAGGCAGGAGACTGAATGAGACCACGGAATGAGTACCATATAAGTTTCAACTTCTTTTTTCAATTTATGACATTTCTATACATTAACAGCATGGTAGCTGATGTTCATCGTACATTGCTCTACGGATAAGAAAAGTCCTAACGGAAAACTTCGGTATGTCATGTTTAACCTTCCTATTTATTCATTCATTTGAAATTGTTGGCTTATTAATTCAACTGTTTTGTGTAGTGTTCTGTATGAAGTCTTCCCAATGTCATTTTTGATGGAACAAGCAGGAGGGCAGTCTTTCACGGGCAAGGAACGGGTAATTTACATTCATTTTTAACTGACTCTGCCAATATTTCCCTGGTTTAATTAATATATTTAAATTTTTTATATGGTCAATTTTTTTATATTTCAATCCTTATATTTTCACTTACACTAGTAAAAAAAATACATTTTATGGCGGGATATGATCACGGTTAGAAAATAATCGTAATTAAAAATAACACGATGATATTTTTGAAATTAAGTGCAACTATACCACCGCGGTTAGAGCGAGAACCGCGATGGTATGGTTGAAAATGAAAAATAACAGGGAGATACCGATGCGGTTGTCTAAAAAACCGTGTTGGTATCTGTAAAATAATTTAAAATTTAATTTGCAGTGACATACAAAAGCGGTTGTTTAAGCAACCGAGTTTGTATGTCACTGCAAATTTATTTTTAAATTAATTTGCAGTGACATACAAATGCGGTTGCTTAAACAACCGTGTTTATACGTGGGATACGAGCGCGGTTCCCATTAACAACCGCGCTCGTATCCCCTGTTTATAGGGTTTTTGTGCGTTTCGTTCTCACTTTCATCTTTCTCACGTTCTCTGTTTCTCTCGAGCTCTCGTCTCTTAGTCTCTTAGTCCCTCTCAGTTCCTCTCTCGTTCTCGCATTCCTCTAGCGTTCTCGCCATTCCTCTCTCATTCTCGCCATTCCATTTCCTCTCTCGTGGTCTATCCATTTCGTCCGCAACCACCACCACCACGAAGACGTTCTGGTTCCGCTGCCGCCACCACCACCACCACCATGAAGACGTTCTGGTTCCTTGGTCGCCACCCCACCACCACTCAGGTCTGTCTTTCCTTCTGCCTCATTCTTGTTTTTCCATTGTTTAACCGAAATACATTGTTAAAGAGATGGTAAGCACGAACATATATAGTCACACATTTGTTGATAATATTGATTTACACAAACCCCATGCTTAGTTAACTTTCAACTTTTTCTGTAGCAAGAATTTTTAGCCTTTTTTATTGAAAGTTTGGCAATTCGGGTGGCATAAAATTTTCGTCCGAGAAAGAGTGTTAGAAAGTCTCAAGTCAGGTTGGTGACCCTTAAATGTGCTTATGAATTGAAGTTTGTATTAATTTATATAGTATAATTTAGTGTGTATTATAA
>Ga0209489_101351_pt1 | contig 50248 bp, 23 predicted proteins | sample SiratrowhiteBW_FD_187527 | JGI IMG/M metagenome (GOLD analysis project Ga0209489, IMG submission 187527) | Root nodule microbial communities of legume samples collected from California, USA - Siratro white BW (SPAdes) (version 2) | ecosystem: Host-associated > Plants > Roots > Nodule | place...
TTTTTTTTTTTTTTTTTTCACTCGAGCTGGTAAAATCATTTTATGAAATATTTTCATCCATTTTAGCATGGATATGTGAAATGTGGAACAAAGTTTTCTTTCAAGTTGTAACATTTTCATGGCCGTGCTACCGAAAACAGCAGGCTGTCATCGGACATATATAAATTTATCGTAATGATGTAATGTTTTGAGTAACGCTTAAAATGAGTGCAAAATTAATGTTTTGAGTAAGGCTTAATATGAGTGCAAAATTATTTTTAATTAATAAAATAGGTAAATCTTGATATACAAATATGATTTCAATATGTCAATTGTACCCAATTTTATTAAGAAATAAAAGAAATCATATTGGATAGAGATTATTTTAGATGAACGTAAAAATAGTAAATCTGAGACCAATTAAGTCATTAAGTAAAGTGAAATTGTATTGAGATGATATAATTTCTTCATGTTGAAATTTGAAATCGTATGAAGATTGCACTATTTCTATATTCTTATATTAATTTGATATAAATTTATATTAATTTATATTAATTTTCTATTATTTATTTTAAATAGTCTTTCAACATTTTTTTATTAAATATTACATACAGTGTAAACTAACCAAATTTTGCATTAAATTAACTTAAGAATGAAATTGTACAAGTTTTATCATATTGTTTGGTACTCATACGAATTTTCTATATTGAAGTCGTTCTGAGTGACGTAATTTATCCATTTTAGTAATGTAATTAATTGTTTTCGCCTATTTTAGATATTATTCTTAGAAACACAGTATATATTAACTTTTAATGATTAATTAAAAGGGACAACAATCTCTATCGACATCCACATAGAGTGCACTACGCATGGCCATGTTCCTTAATTAAAATATCTTGTCTTTAATAAATAAAGATTTCCTTTTCATGATCTTTTTCCATAATTCAAACCTTCTACCACCACTACATCTCCTATTACGCAACAAGAATATAATGTCTTGAGGAAGAATAAAACCTTCCTCTCAAGAAAAAAAATATTATGGGTTTTCAGAATCAAATAAAATGCATATGGTTCTGTTACTCTTAACGTATATAAGACACGATTGGTAGGAAAAAGGTTTAAATAAGTTCTTGTATTTGATTTTAAGAGACATTTTCTCTTGTTATATATTACCCTACTCAGGTCACTGTGGGGAATATTCTTACGAAAAGACAAAAAGTTGGATTTTACATCATCGGTTTCTTCCACTTCTTTTCTTTTGTCTACAAATCAAACAAAGCTATCTGCTATCTGTGGTGTTAAACAATTTCCATATGGTTTTCAAATCGCATTGTAGTTTGATTTTAGGGTTTAGGCTTTACCAATTTTGCATGTGATATTGGTTATACATTGAATTTGAAATTGGTTCACTCTTTTGAATGATAGGCAAAGCAGTGGTTAACTTTTATACACATGTCAAAACAGTGACCCGGCAATGGAAGGATTCAGCTACCAAGAGCAAGATTAATTTGGTTATGCCCACCTCTCAAAAATCTTTAGTGATAATTTATCTTATATTTTCAATTTCAATTCATATCCTTATTAAATTATTATGCAAGCAATACATTTAATATAGAATAGATGTCTACAGTGCTAATGTTGGCTGTACAAGAAAAACTGAAGATATGAGGTTACTTTTTATGAGGAGGTGGAACATCCTCCTCCAAGAGTCATGCACTCATTTATTTCTTGAGGGACCAAATTCATTTAAGATGAATTTGACTTGCACTTTAATACATCTTTCCACATTTATTGTGTTGATGTTTTCTATTATTCAAACTTATCTTTATTTATGTTTTTTTTATACATTTTAAATTTAAGTTTTTTTATCTATGAAGTTAAAATATTATAAAAAATTATATTAATACAAATACTTGTTCATTATTTTAAACACAATACCTATAATTATGAACATGTTTGGAGTAATGAGATTTGGTAGGCCATGTTAATCATTGTCTTTGTTTAAGTTCTACTCTGATTTCATCAAGACTTAAATAAGACAAAATTAGGTTAACTTGACATTAATGTAATATATCAATTTTAACTGGTAAGATCATAGAATAAAAAAATATAGAACTTAAATCAATGTATATTTTATAATAGATATTTTAAAATGAATAAATTTATTGTAAATATAATACATGTTATACAAAATAGTATTTATGAAATATCTTATTATGAATGATACATAATTATTAGAAAAACTTGTGCTTTCTAGTGAACTAGTGAAATATTAATACTAAAGAGGATTCACAATCTAAAATATAATTCAAATTCATTTTAAAAAATACTCCAAAACCAAAAACTAAAATCTGTCCAAATCATTCTAAACCAATAATTAAACCTTGGATCACTTGATAAAGAAATAAAAGAAAATATCATTAGTGTCAACAAATTTATTAGTCTTTGTAAATCAACTCACTTCTCTTTTTAATTTTTTTTCTAATAAAAAACATTTTTTTATTTTCCTAATCAATAAATCACAAAGCTTCTTTCAGCAAATTATTTCTGTGTATTAGTCATCGGTAGCCAAATTAGCAATATTTTTCTAATTCATTATTTTTGTTATATTATTTATTATTTTTTAAGATTCAGAAATATGTAAACTTAGTTTTCATTTAACTTTTCGTAGTGAATCTTAACAAGTTTTAATTAGTAAAAATAGCACCTAAAGAGAATGCATGTGTTCATAACTTTATCTGAATAAATATTTAAATTTTGAACAAAACTAAGATGTAAAAAGAGCAGTTAACTGCTGTTTCTAACTAAAACTGAAATTTTAGCTGCCAAATGTCATTGTACATTTGTATTAAACTTCCACTGAAAAATAGAGCTAATAAAAATTACTAAAAGAATTCATCGAAATTTGTCTTTGATATATTGATTATGTGAATCGAACGCTTGAGCTAATATAATCTAATTTATGGTTTTCCCATAACCAGCTAATCATAATTATAACACAAATATAGGATATCTCATGTATTAATTCAATAAATTAAATTTAAAATACGCATGCGAAATTTAAATCGTTTTTTTATCCTTATCCAACATTGTACCTATATGAATAATTTCACATTTTTTTAAAGAATTTTTAAAAAAATACGCTTTTCAATATTTTTATTATTATTTATATAAAATTGTATACTATAAAAAGACGAGTCAACTATAATAAGACTCACAAATTCATGATTTTCTGTAAAATTTTAGTTTGTAAGAGAATATATTAAAAAACTAAATTAAAAGTGTGTTGTTTTTAAAACAAACAAATTTATTATGCAGGGTCAATGTAAAGCATTTCTTCTGCTTGTTTTGGTACACTATAAATTTATTATGTAGGGTATACAGCATTTCTTCTGCTTGTATTGGTACACTACAAAAACTGCAATTAATTCTTCATATTTAAAAAAATAAACATTAAAATATTTTTTTAATTTACTTTTAAATCTGGCTACAATTATTAAAAACATTTATAAGTGTCGGTGCACTGTTACTCTTCTAAATATCATAACGACCCAACATATTAGGAAAAAAACCTAACTAACTACCCAACATATGACTGATCACTGATCTGTGAAACTGCAGGTTGATATCCAAACAGATGAACAACACTTTCCTGTATTCTTGATCTAATTATTGAAGTATTTTCTTATGTTCTATTAATTTTTGAAAAAAATGTTGAAAAATAATTGTAAGCAAGGGCTTAAACAATAACATTCATAGCTGAAATTGAAGTTACCTGACTAGTGAAAATCCATCCAACTTTCTCTAATTTTTATTTCTGATCAACTATCCCACCAATGAAAGATGAGACATTTGTCTTATTCTTCACTCCAACAAAAGAAAAAAACTGTAAAAATAAAATTACAATCACTAGCATGGCAAGAAACTGCATTCTGACTGCTACTGCTACTGCAATTGCATCAACGTTACTTTGCTGCAATGTTAAATCAGTGACAACTGGGCATGAACTAAGACCTAGATAGAAACCAGTTCCAGCAGAGTCTTAAAATCTTGTGCTACCTTCCCTTGTGGTCCTGCTGCATCCAGAATTGTTCTTTGCATTTTCACAGCATTTGTCTTCATCCTCTTCCCCTCTTCCTGCACCAGAACCAGCCTCAAGCATTTCAGCAACCCATCTTTGGTGAACACCCCACCTTCCACACTCACACCAATCTCCCAAATACTCTCAACCATCCTCGCATCTAACATATGGTCCGCAAAGAAAGGCCTGCCTATCATAGGCACTCCATTGGACATGCTCTCGCTCACTGAGTTAGAACCACAGTGAGTCACAAACACTCCCACAGAACTATGTCCCAAAACGTGAGCCTGAGGAGCCCAAGCCACAACTTTCCCCCTTGCACTTGTTCTCTCCAGAAACCCACTTGGCAGAAGACCCATGGCATGCTCCTTGAGAGACCACAAAAAGGGAAAACCACTTTCTTCCAATGCTTCTGCCAGTGCCACGGTCTCATGGGGAGGTGGTGTCGCCACTGTCCCAAGGCTAACATATACCACTGACCCACCCCTCTGCTTGTCCAACCATGACAAGCACCCAGTTCCATCTGTGTCTGATGGAGGCAAGGGTGGCGGAGGCACTGAATGACTGAGAAAACCAACATAGAGAAAATGCTTCAACTTTGACCTCAGGTCATTAGTTAACGAGGGTCGGTCTATTTCCTCATAAAAGTTCGCAAGCACGGCCTCTGCTTGAGGTAACACACTTCCCAATGAAGCTAATATCTTTCGAAACAGTGTCTCCTCTTCACCAACACTGGGGATCACATCTTCTGGCAAGTCTTCAACTCGTATCTCTTTAGGAAATCCAGGAAGGAAATCCAAAGGGGTTTCTCCTGCTGCAGATTTACACATGCTGAGTATTAAATCAGTGTGAAAATGTGCATAGAGTGACCATGAAAAAGGAAGCCAAAATGCAACCCATGGAACGTTCAAGCGCTGAGCCAGAGTGAGAGAAGGTGCGACAAAAGCATCAGCGATGACACATGTAACTCTCCTTTTTGTGTAAGCCACTGCCATGTCTATGCCCTTTTGCAAGTTCTGAGGAGCCTGAAGAAAAAGGTTGATTCGCTCAACTGGGTGGCCACCTAGGACATGACCCTCTGGGACTCCATCGCTTACACTGTAGAACTTGATGTTCTCTGGGATGTGGCACTTTGAGAGAAAAGGTTTGTTGGATTGGTCAGTGCTTATGAATGAGAATTGGAATTTGGGAGCAGCATTAGCTAGCTTCACCACCAGGTTTAAAACAGGGCTAGGGTGGCTTGCAAAGGGGAAAGGAAACACTGCCACATGTTGCTTCCCTCCTGAATTTGCCATAACTTGGTGTTCTTTCCGATGGGTTATCTAAGAGATCATCCGCAACACTTAAATATCGTTGCCGTTCATACCAACTACCACCGTTCTTATTTCTTTATAAAAATCTTAAAAGTATAAATCCCTTGGCACCACGTGTAAAACATGATATCTCGGTTTAAAATATTATTAATAATAAGTAAAGTAATGAATAATTAAAATTGTCATAAAATTGTCATTCAAATTTTATTTATATCATCATTTGATATAATGCAGTATGTTAAAATTGAGAGAGGAGAGACTTATTATATAATTTTAGAAAAGAAGTTATACAAGTAAAAATCATATTTAAATATTTTATTATTAAAATAACAAATTTAAATTAATTATTTAGTTAAGATTTTATATAATCATTTCTTTATAATAAGTTTTATTTTTATTCTCTCGCTTATTCTTTAAAATTTTTGACTTTATTTATTTAGTTAAGATCATAGGTTTGATTCGACATGTTCATTTAAAGTTAATTATTAAGTTTTTTATTAATATGTTTGTATTGATTTTTTAAACTTTAACATTTGATTCTCATTATTATTAATTATTTAATATTATATTTAATTAAATTAATTTGAGTAATTCTATTGTATACAATGATTGTTATTTGTGGATCAAATATTTAGTTAAACTAATTTGTAAAAATAAATTTGACAAAAATTGTAAAGATTAAATCTCAGTCTATAACACCTATTAAATTATTTCTAAATTTTCATAAATATTTTTTTTAAATTCCTTCAAATTTTAATATTTATTTATTAATTTAAAAAATTTTATCATTTATATATAATCTACTTAAATTTTTTCAAATCTATTTTATTAAATCTAATTCTCTAACCAAATAAATTCTAAAGTGACATTGAACTTAGAATTTACCACGGACTTATTTTTTAGTTTTGGAAAATGAAAGCTTGTATGATGTCTTATATGTGATAAGACAACACAAGAGGTTGTGTTCACATGTTCCTTGCAGCACAGATGAAGAGTTTAAAGCTGCAGTATCTGCTGCATAGAAGGCATTTCCATCTTGGCCAAACACTCCAATCACAAAACGCCAACGTTACACAGACATATGGTAAAATTTAACAACAATGTTTTGTCGTTCACATATATTCACACATTTAGGTGGTTTAGGTTGGTCTTTGTGATATGTTCGTAGGGAAGTTTAAAATGAGATATCCATAGAGCTCTTAAGTTGTAGTGTTGGACTTCTCTGAAAATTTATATCTGTGATGTAGAGGTGATGGAACAATAATAATATATTAGAACAATTAGCTTTAAATATATACCCGACTTGTCAAAAGTTGTCACTGAAGTTAATGTGTCTCCAATTTAATATCATCTAAACTCTTAAACATATAAAAGATATATATTCCTCTTTTAATATAATTTATTTAAGAATTTACGCTGTATCGAAAATAATATTGTAAAGATTTAATAGTATTAGGACAAATTTTCTTTAAAAAATAGATAAATAATAGTAAAATTAACCTTTTTAAACTTAAAATCAACTTATAGGTAGGTTAGTTTATAAAAAAAATCTTATAATTTCTACAAAGTTTACCTTTTCATTTTTCATAAATTAATTTTAATTTATAAAAAAATAAATTTTTTATTTTTATTTTTTGTTTTTATAGTATTCTTTTTGAAAAAATATCTTCCAAACATAACTTTTATATATAAATTTAGCAAAGATACCTCATGACTTTTAAAATTACTGGTAATTAATTAATAGAGTAAATTTCTTCAAAGAATAGGGAACCAGAATGTTGTTTAACATTAAAAAAAATTATATAATTTAAACTAACATATTTAAACTTTTCACTTTTTTGAATAATATGAAACTTTTGCATAGAAGAGAGACACTATTGCAGTGATGTCATCTTGTTCATGCCGTGAAGTAAAACCAATCTGGGTAACCCATCTTGGAATCCCATAATTTCAACTTACACCACCCCTATATATCTGATATTTTTTAAATTTGCCTTCTATTTAATTCATGATTTGCAGGGTTTGAACTGTGTATTTTAAAAGATGCTGAATTATTCAATTTGGAATATAAAACACAGAATATAAATTTACATTTTAAATTATCCAATTTAAAATAAAAATAAAAAATAAATTATGAATTGTATAATTTAAAATATAAATGTTTATTTAAAAAATATATACTTCAAAACATAAATTATATATTTTAAAACATACATTCCAAAATAAAAAATAAAAATATATTCTAAATTATATAATTTATAATATATTTTCAGATTTATAAATATATAATTTAAAATATATTATTACATTTTAACTTATATAATTTGACCTAAAAATATATTTTAAAATGTATTTTGTAAATCTGAATTAGAAGCACTTTTTTTTCACATCCCACCCAAACTATTATGGCCCAAAACACAAATGACAAGACCCATTTATGTATGTAGTAGGTATTATGTAATTAATGACCTGGTCCATAAATTTGTACTACATGGCCAGCCTGTACATAATTTTTAGTCTTTAAAGCTACCTCCACTTGCATATTTGAGAATTAGTTACATTATTTTATTTTGATTTCAATATGTTATTAGTTATTTAAATTTGTATATTTTTTTTCCTTTTAGAACTCAAAATTAAAAGTTATTTTAAAATTTTTTGAATTTTAGAAATATTGTTTAAAAGCTCATTATTAAAATAATGATTTGAAAATATATGTTTAACTTTTTTTGTTAAAATAATTCTTTTAGTTTCTCAAAAGTAAAATTGACAAATTTAAAAATAGTTTTAATCTTTTAAATTTAAAAATAGTATTTGTCCCAAATTTAGAAGTGGTTTTTTAAGTCTTCTAATTTCAAAATAATTCGTTTTAGAATGAAATTGTTAAAAAGTTATTGATGTAACTAATATGTATTTAATATGAAAAAAATTATTTTAAAAATTTTTGAAATATTTTTCTTATTTCTCCTTCTTATTATCTCCTTATAACAGGAGCTGAGAGATTGTTATTATGTCCACGATAATATAATCATTTCTTATCTTTTTATTTTACTTCATTTTGTTACAATGTTATGAGTTTTTATTTTTAGATTAATAATAGTATAATTTGTAAATACAAGTTTCATTCTAGTTCATTTGCGATCTAGATTATAAACAGATTTCTCAAAAAATATTTCATAATTTATTTCTAAAGTTGTTAAAAATTAAGTTATTAATCACTTAAACTTATTTATATAATACAAAAGGTTGACATAAGATGTTAAGACTCAATTTTTTTTATTTTCCAATGTTTGATTTTTTTTATGTATATAAATCGAATGAAACAGTATATTCAATTTAAATCAGAGATATATTAATTTATTTTTTCAATTTAAGGCATCGAAAATTTACTTTAAATTAAAGGATTAAAAGAAATCTTTTTAAATTGTGAAGAATAAAATAAAATTTGAATTCAATTCGATAAATTAAAAACATGTTTAGTAAAAAAAGAATAAAAAATATCTTCATGTCATTATTTTGATTACATATGGCACAGTGAAACCTTTTATTGTACACTTTTCAAGAGAAATTTTCTACAGACACAGATACAATTAAAAACAAAAAACTATAAATTTTTCAGTAATAATAAAACAATATTTATGCAAACACACTTTGTCATCCACATTTATACTTAGTTTAAGGAAAGAACAAAACTTACCTAATGCATTACAGTAAAGTTGGTAAGTGATATCTTCTTAAATTTAGAGTTTGAAAGTGAAACTCAAAGTATCACCACAGAAAACTCTATGTATAGTACTCGTAATTTTTTTAAATTATAGCCACGAGTTAGGTGACTCAAGATTTTAAAGAGGCCTACACCGAATAGAAAAATGAGGTCTGTTTAAATTAATAAAATAATTAAAATTATGATATTTTGATTTAAAATTTATTTTTTAAATTTTTTGTTATGTAAAATTATCTATTAAATTGTCATAGTTAATTTTATTTAAATTTTTTTTTAATAGACCATAAAGCTAATTCGTTTAATCTTTGTTGAGATATTGTTGATCTTAAATAAAATTTTATTAGTTTAAGTTTTGATAAACTCCTTTCAGCTGAAAAAACTGATACTGAAATTGTTAAGATTATTCTATATGCTATATATGCATTTGGAAAATAATTTATTCTTTTATATAATTAAGAATGTCAATTGATTTATCATTTTTTAATCCTATAATCTTTTTAAAGATATTTAATTTTGAAAATAAATCTAAGTCATCAAGATTTAATATATTATCATGTTTTAAATACTTTTCAAGATTTAAGCATTTTCAAAAATACACAATCCAATAACTTTAAACTTTTAATACTAAATAAAAAATCAAAAATATCTTCATATATTTTAAATTGTTCAAATTTTTAATAACTTCATTCTCAATATTGTTTAGGCTCTACGGCCATTTTAGAAGCACTTTCTTTGGTAGAAATAAATGCATTTTCAAATTCATTTTCTCTATATGTTTCAAAAAATGAAAGAAGACCTTTTAATTGTTCAATGGCCATATTAATACACATATATCACACTGAATATAACTTATAAGTATATAAAATAAATCTAAGTTAAATAGATAAAACCTGATTGTAAAGACAATAAACTTGATAGTAGAGTCTCAAGTCTCCTATTTTATTATCTTTCGATCCTGTCATTTGGTACGTCTTTAAATATAATTTGTAACTTCTAAATTATTTTCCTTGACTCTGCACAAATTATTTTAAGATTAATTAAACAACAATGAAAAAAAAAAAACTAGATCAATTGATCAAATTTTTATATTATTTTTTTCTAATATTGATACATCAAAAGGAGTCAAAGTAAATACAAACTCTTCCCTGATCAATCTACTGTTCAAAGTCTCCAAGTAATTAAAAACCAGTTGAAATGATATTATGGAAGGAATAAAGAGATAGAGGAAGAAAGGAGAAATAAGTGAAGAAAGAAAAAGATAACCAGAAGAGTCAAACAATGATATGACATATAAAGAGATGATATCAATCTATTAGAATATGCGGAACAAATAAATTAGAAAGTTCTGAGAAAGATTCCTTGACTGTTGAAATTTTTTTAAAATATTATTAATTTATTATAAGAAAGTTTCAAGAATATTATTCATTAAATAGTATTTATAGTACCAATATAACCAATATAGATTTAAAGTCATTAAATAATATAATATTTATAGTACCAATGTAAACTTAAAGTTAAGTTAAAATATTTAAATTTTTAATTAAAATTTTGTTAGTATAATTTTAAAATTAAATATTTTTAATTTTATAATAATATGCGAGTATTAAAATTTTTTTTAGGCCTTGAGACCTAAAGCATCTTAACGTTAAGTTAAAATATTTAAATTTTTAATTAAAATTTTGTTAGTATAATTTTAAAATTAAATATTTTTAATTTTATAATAATATCTGAGTATTAAATTTTTTTGAGGCCTTGAAACCTAAAGCATATTAAATTTTTTTGAGGCCTTGAGACCTAAAGGCCTAAAACATATTAAATTTTTTTGAGGTATTTGAGACCTTAAAGCCTAAAGCGGTTACTTTACTTGCTTGGGGTCTTGAGCCACCCCAACGTTAGGCTAAATAAAAAAAAGTGTAAAGTACAATATTAACCATTTATCGTTTTTAATAAAATATAATAAATTGAGAATAAATTACAATTATGTGTATTTAAGTCTTTGTTGGGTGAAGAAGCTTAATGACTTGAAGTGAAATAAAAGTCAATATTATTTATATTTTCTTTGCATATTTTCTTTCAACGACTCAAGTCTCTTCTTGGTCTTTGGCACTTTCCATATATATACAAATGTAGTGGGTTAGAGAAAAGATAAAGACACGTCAAGGAAAAAAAATGAAAACAATTATTGTTTTTTCTCCCATTCATATCTCTTTATAGTATTATTAAGATTTGGACATGAAAAAGAATGGGTCATCATATATTATTAACGTTTTATCCATGACTAATCTTTATCTTTATTTCTTTTATTACTTTCTGAAAGTTAATGGAATATGTTGCATTTGAATGTGGTCGGATCTTGGGCTGCATTCGTGTGTAAACTTTGGCCCAACTCACGTATGTTACATTACAACAATTAATTTAAGTTTAATGCTTCGAAGATTTCTTATGAAATGTTGACAAATGTCTCTGACAATCAATTGAGAATTTAATTAACCAAAATAAACAGTGAAATGTGCAATCATACTTATCCCATTCAGAAAGATAATAATTTGTTTTTTTTTTTTATTGGCATGATGTACTAAATATAATTATATAAACTGTAGACCTAATATAATATTATTTAAAATTTTCAAATCAATAATTATTAGTTAATCGTGAGTAGAACTACCATAAAAAAACTTTTACATTTTTTACATAATTAAGTTGAATATTTGTACAACATTATAACATTTTGTTTGGAAATGCATCATGAAATGCTACTATGTTAGCACCATTTTAAGACCATTTTTTTTAAAGCCAAGTACTAATCCTCTAAGTAGTTGTTTGTTCGTATGATTATAAGCTTCAAAAATACAAGTTTTGTTGTGGTTAAAGAGTATTACACACGGTTGATCTTAGAATGATATTTTATTTGTTATAATAATTACTTTTAACATTTTGACAGATTTGGAAAAACAATAAAATAATGGTTTCTAAAAGTTAACATTCTTGCTTAAAAAATCTCAATAAAAAATTTAATGTAACCAAAATTTGATCAATTATTTACTCAATAAAAAACAATAAACAGTGATAGTTAGATCACCTAGCAACATCGAGAATAATTTAAATTCACAAAAATGTAAAAATATGTATGTTGTATAAACTAAAGCATAATAAAATTCATGGAGTGCAGTTGTAATAAAACACACATTTTTCTCAAATTCATAATGAAGTTTTGCAGATTTAATATGAGTTACCTTATCTACATCTCTTCACTTGAAAAATTACTCAAGATATTCATAATATGATAGCTTATCCTAATATGTGTATAAATTATTATTATTATTATTATTATTATTATTATTATTATTATTATTATTATTACTAGATGTGTAACTATTTCACTTTTTCATTCATATTATTATTATTATTATTTATATTGGTCTAAGAGAATATACTAGAGGAGTTTTATAAATAAATAAAGTTTAAAGTGTCATGTTAAAACATAATAATTAGTCTCAAAATGATGTTATAATAATAACAGTGCATGATTTAATTGTTTGAATTAAGTTTAAAACTCACACTTTGATGTTTTATACATAAAATGGAATTAATATGATTTTCGGAATGTAAGTTCACAATCAATACCGTGTGGGAGGAATTGATCGCCACATTATTCCACTAAAAGTGTTATTTAAAAAAAATAATAATTAGTCTCAAAACGGCGTTATAATAATATGTAGCAGTAAACTTTAATTTTTGAAATAATATTCAAACATAACCATTTCAATATGTACTTCCTCTCTTCCTAAGTTCCTATAAAATATTAACTTTTTGAAAGAAATTTTATTCCTTTTTAACTGTAAATTTAAAATTTAAGATAGTTTTATTTTCTAATTATATCCTTATTTTAATTTTTATTATGCGTTGAAATTTTTTTACAAAATAAATGAAAAAGAAAAAATAGAGAATTTGTTTAAAATTGCATTGGAAATACAAGGATTGAATGCTTTTAAGCGAAAGAACCTTAAACCCTATTATATAGGAAAATGATGAGAAATATACAAAATATAGTTAATTTTGGACAACAAAAAATTAATATATACTCTACACTTAGGAACAAAAAAGTTATTTCATATAATTTATGAAGAGACATTAAAATTAAATTAAGATACTACTAATATTCTATAGTACCACTTGAGAGACTTAAGACTTAATTATCATTTTTTTAAAGATAGAAGCATTTTAGGTTTGGTAGTTTTTTTTTTTTTAATTTCCATTCCTCTCTTATTTTTTTTCCTTTTTTTAGACTAGATGTCATATGTTGAAGTGATGGTCATGATGAAATTAACAATTTATGTGACATGTTAATTTAGATTTAATGGTAAAAATTTAACAATGAATATAAAAAAAAGGACCATATTTACTTGAAGAAAAAGTTGATTCGGCCAAGAATCCATTAACAGGAGACAGAGATACACAATATAAAAGTCTCAAATTCAACACTGACATTATTCCCTTCACACTAATATTTTATATTAGTTTCAGCGTGTAAAATAAATAAAAATAAAGACTTAGGGAAGACAGTTAAGGAATATGGGCCACATATAAAAAAGAAAAGGAATATTATTAATGGGAATTTGGTTACCCACACACATTATTAACACCCCCTTTCACGTCAAATATGTGATAATAATAAAAGCCACGCAAAAACAATTTGTCGAAGCTTCCAAGAACCGCACCCAAACAGGTCCTTGCAATTCCAACGCGTAGCCTAAGTCACACGCATAGCCACGATTGCGATGTCACTAGTTTACGACCACTGTATGACACAGACACAAAAAGCAAACCTAGGAAAAAAATGGTCACGTACTAAACTATTTCTTTACTCCTACAGAAAAAAAAAATGTTACAAAAACCTTGGTTTTAAAAATAACGTTAAAAATAGTAAAAAAAAATTGAAAAATTATTCATAAGAATTAGGTATTGTGTTGTGGAGTGGAATGAACTGTAATAGATGGAAAACAGAAGAAGCTATGCCTTTTACAACGCAAGAAGATAAAAGGTAGGTGTGATGTGTAAGAAGAAGAAAAGTAAGGAGGAGGGGTAGAATGGTAATAAAAGGTAAGAAGGTGGGCAATTTGATGAGTAGAAGCCTTTAAAAAGGATTGTCTCCATTAGAAGAAGCTACGAACAAGAACATCGATTTTTTCTCTCTCTCTCTTTCTCTGAGATGGGTGAGGTGGGAGAGAAGAGGTATGCGCTGTTGATGTGCGGTGAGGATTCGGAGTACTTGTTGAAGATGCACGGAGGCTGTTACGGCATCTTCGGAAGAGTGTTGGCGGAGGAGGGGGAGAGGTGGGACCTCTACAAGGTGGTGCAGGGACACTTTCCGGAGAACCACCACCTCTCTCTCTACGACGGCTTTGTCATCACCGGAAGCTGCTACGATGCTCATGCCAACGATCCTTGGATTCTTGACCTTCTCCAACTCGTTCTCAAATTGGACACTATGCACAAGAAAATCCTCGGCATTTGCTTCGGCCACCAGGTTCCTACTTCTTTCAATTTCTACTTCCATAATGTTTATGCTTTTCAATTACTTTCTCTCTCCTATGTGTATGCTCTGAATCAATTATTGCTGCTATTATCTCTTCGATTCGCCGTTTTATTTTTAATCTTCGGAAAATGGATCTCCAATAATTTAAGATATGTATTGTTACTTGTTGACGATGTGTTCATTGTATAACTGTCAAATTACCTAAATGGCCATTGTATAGTTTATCTTTTCAAGCAAGATATCTAGTTGAACTTTTTTTATTTTTAGTAAATATCATCGTCAGTTAAATGCATCTTTATAACAAACTGGAATGAACTGTTTCCTTAAAATATTGAATCCATCTGTTTAAAGATTGCATCATTTTATTACCTAAATGGCCATTGTATTCTTTTCCGTTCGATTTACTCATGCAGTAATAAAAATTTTTTAGCCTTTCGAGAAAAGAAACGAATAAGCCGACTTAGAGATTTTAGTACGAGGAAAAAAACAAGTTGGGATACTTATTTCGGAATTGACGTGTGGTTCGGTCTGTGGGAAAGAAAAGTTGTGGATACGATATTTGTGTTCTCTTACGCTGGTCCATAGATGTTGGAAGGTTTGGTGGTCCTATCCACAGCGATCTTTTAACTTACGAGATTAAATTTGGAGTGTCTTATATTAAAGAGATGATCAAGGATTGGTTCTTGTTTGAGTCCTGTAATGTAACTAATACTGCACTGGTCCATTGTCTCTGGCTTCTGCACGTCACATTCCACATGGAGAAATTTCTCAGTGCACCACTCAAATATTGTGTGGAATTACATTCTCTGTTAATAGGATTCTTCTTTTTGGAATTTTTGTGTGGAATTTTGTGCCATGATAATATTCCCTTTTTTCCATGCTCCTAATTTGTCTATTTTGGCCCCACCAAAACAAAGTTTGTGGTCAGGTGTGCCTGCGTTCTGACAAAAGGCAAAATAAAGCCATTTTGTTTTTAAAACCTCTTTAAGAGTCATTTGATTGATGCTTTTCTTTTAATGGTTATAGATAGGGTTGATCCTTTTTTCTTTTTTCATTATTTGATGACTTCTGGTGGCTGATTTTTGATGTATCATTTTCAACTTTTTTTATTTTTATTGTCAGTTGCGTGTTCATGGACACATGGTATAAAACATTAAACGTATTTATTACAAATATATCTTAAATAATAATTAAAATAAGCATTTTTTCTGTATAAATATTCTTTTAAAATCTCTTATTGCATGTTTACGTGTAGATTTAGAAAAAGCCATGTTTTTATGCTGAAATCTCTTGTTTCCCTGCTATATGCTAGCCTTGTAAGAAAGAACAAGAGTAAGTAGGAATTTTCTATAAACCTTGTGATTATCTTGTGGAGAAAATATATTAATATCTTAAAAGTGTAAAATGTATAAAGTCTTAAATAGATGTGGCAGATACTCTGAATCTATTTGTCTGAAAGATGGCATGATTCATGTTTTATGAGTGTTGACATGTATGTAATAGATAATTGGGCGTGCATTGGGAGGAAAGGTGGGTCGTTCTCCGAAGGGTTGGGACATTGGTGTGAAAGCTATAAACGTGTCATCATCTTTGCCATCGTCTTTCTCATCTCTCAACCTCCCATCAAAGCTTTCCATATACAAATGCCACAGGGATGAGGTCAGTGTGTAATTTCTGAACATACTCATAAATTCCTAATACCCTTCGACATTTTTTTTCTTCTTCCAATTATTATTATATTAAAGTGACAATCTTGAATTGTAGATCCTAGAGCTCCCTCCTAAAGCAGAGGTGATTGCTTGGTCAGAAATTACTGGAGTTGAGATGTTTAGCTATGGAGACCACATCTTTGGCATCCAAGGCCACCCAGAATTCACCCATGACATCCTCTTGCACTTTATAGACCGTATTATTACCCGAAATTTGGTCGAGGTATGTTTATACACACACATATTAAATGCTCATTTTCTTGTCTTACATTGTTTCTTCGGATTTTTTGATGAAATTAATGGTTGGGTTTTATGGTTGTTTGGAATATTAGGAAGCTTTTGCTTTGGAAGCAAAGGATAAGGCGGCATTGCTAGAGCCAGACAAGGAGATTTTGAAAAGATTGTGCATCAATTTTCTAAAGGGTCGATTGTGACTGACTTGCTACGTACCATTCAATAAGATATGAATTGAAAAAGAAAAAAAAAAGGATTACTGTAAAATAGTACCGTGGTGATATTTAAGATATTATTATTATTATTATTATTAATGTGTAAGAGGGTTTTACTGATTAAAGAAAGAAGACTTGGGTTGCCTTAGGAGTTAGGATGATGCAGTCTAATATATTAGGCATGCTATTACTAAGTTGGCATCCATTATGGATGTGCCAGAATTCCACAATAATTATCCCATTTAGTTAACTCTGAATTTTTCTTGCTAATACTTTATGTCCAATTTAGTATTATTTTAGTTCAACATTATCAACAAATGATGCTACGCTGATTAAGCCCTTCTTTCTTAGGTGGACTCCATAGCATCCTATTCTCTTTTAGTTGAGAATAAACTCCTTCGAAATAAAAGGGTCAGATCTAAATTAATATTCCTGTAAGAAAAAGGTAGTTTAATATTGAAGTAAATTATAGTTGAAAAATTTATTCAACTTTATGTTCTTTTTTAGTAATAATCGCTGTCATGATTAAATCTAAAATCTTTATTAAACACATTATTTAATTTATAACTTTGATATAAAAAATTATAAGAAATAAATGTATATTTGAGAGATTAGCGATGCATAATAATTCAGTTCCATCACTATATATTTCTTAAGGATAAAGTTTTGTGAATCGTGAATCCCTAAAATTATCGATTTATAATATTTTAGCCTGTTATCATATATATTGCTGGAGGCTTAATGTAGAAGTAACACAACATAAAAGGAAGATTTGAATTGGGTTATCGAAATATTATGGCACTTTAAAAAAATTTTCTTTCCTTTTTATTGAGGAAAAAAATGTTCATTGATCTAATAAAATATATAAATATTAAAAGAATTAGAAGAAGCCACGCTTTTCATACAAGATTTCGATAAATTATTAAAAAAAATTGATGATAAATTTGTGTTTTTGAACAAAAGTCTTATTGAAATCCGTGCTTGTAAAACATAATTTCTTTAGTTTGAAGTCATGATTATGAATCAGTATAGCTTATTAATTATCCCAATCCTTTCAAAATTTGTCCGTTATAATAGTTTCATAAAAATTAAACTAAAATACAATTTTCTTTACAAAAAATCATTATAAAGAAAAAATATTTTTACATTTTCTTTTCAAAATACAATCATTTAACAAATCTTTTTATTAATACAATAATAATACTTTTTTATATTTATTCATATTTATTATTATTATTATATTGATAAATAGGTAATTACATTTAAAAAAAGTTGTCAAAATATAAATACTTCTATTATAATATTATAAGATAATTTCAGCATGAATTAATTAAGCTATTTCGTTTGTGGTATTGTGATCGTTTTATTGTTAGAATTTCATATTTATAGTTTGTATAACAACGAATTGGAATTTTAATTGTAGTTGTTACACCTAAAATAGAAGTCTAAATTTTCTCCCAATAAAGATTATTTGTGGAAATGTATTGTTAGAAGCTTTTTTCTAATTAAAGAAAAGAGTCAAACTTGTTAGTAGACTTCTCTTTCTTTTTCCCCTAATTTTTTATTTGATACAATGAAGCCATTGAAAAAGTATAAGATTTATCAAAATATGGACACTCACAATCTTCACGCAAACGTGTGGATGAAATCAATCTTCCAAGAATCTTTCACAAAAGAATCCAAAGAAAAGTACATTGACTATTGGTCAAAATAACTTATATAAAGTAACGAAGAATGAAAGAAAACATATTATTCATATAATAACTTTTTCATCACTTTCTATTATAGTTTTAATTTATTTTTTATTATTACCATATCATGATTTTTTTTTATTTCATAAAATTTGTGTGTACATAAAAGTTTTTTATTGTAAACATACTCAATGGAGAAAATCTCTTCTCTAATATATTCCTATAGCTTCCTATTAAATCTTCCATTTTTTTTTTCTTCTTCTGTCTCCTTTTTTATTTTAAAATTATTTATATAAATAAATTATTCTCTTTTTAAGTTAAATTTGTGGATGAAAGTATGTAAAATTATCACTTTAGTGCCTAAAAAGTAGAATAAATATTGAAAAATGTCTAAATGTGAAGAAAAAGTCAATTTGATAAAGTCGATATAAGAGTTTCATCAATTTTAATACCTTTGCAAAGTGGCACACCCAGATCTAATTTAATGCCTTACTTTCATACTTTTCTCATCCAGGTTTCAACATGAAGCCAAAGACTCCTGCTGATCCAAAGCTTTGATGAAGATAGGTTTAAGGAGTGGTATGTGATTAAGAGATCAACGGTGATGAAGAAAAACTCACACCCAAACATATTGGATCTTTTTTTGACAATATATTCTACATCTATACATAAAATTCGTAAAATTTCTTTGTGATTTATTATTATTATTATTATTATTTAAAAATATTAGATCTGTGTCTTGAGACCATATATAAGTTGCTGCTGCAATTGATCTCAGACCATTCCTGCGTATCGGAACATCTGTGCCTTCTTGGTTCTTCAATGTCTCTAATATGGAGAATAGGATACTTAATTTACGTGTACAAATAACTATGATAACAAGAGAATACCAAAACAAGTTATTTCCAATTTTTTTTTTTTGGCGCAGCTTAATTTTCCGAGGAGAAAATACATAGCTTCATAATAAGTAAATTTCAGTCGAACACTTTTTCCCTTTTTGTTGTAATTTTTACGAAAAAACACTTCGAATTGAATGTTCTACAACAAAAATGTAGATGGATTCCAGCATTCGTTACTCAAATTTCTTATTCTATGTAGAACAAATTCATAACAGGTTCATGCCAGTTCGTAGGTGTTTAACAGCATGGGTTGTTAAAAATGGAATATAAAGTAATTCTAACCATAAGACGCATAATGCAAACTCCTGAATAATAGCATTGCAAGGCAAAGAAAATGAAGGAAGCATGTTCATGCACTCAATGTGGCTCCAGAGTTCCTTCTGCACTCTGCTAGGCTATCCATGTAAAACTGGCACTTGCTAAGGTCACTCCCATAGCTGTTCAGGCACTGCAAGCAATTCAACAGTAATATTCTGTTAGAAAACAAATATGCATGCACATAGAACACAATACGTGAAAACTGCTACAGCTTAACACGATTTGTGAGTGATATTACACCACATATGGGGAGACATCTTTGTATGTTCCAGTTCAACTACTGATATTACAATATAGAGTTACTAGCTGATTTAGGACATGTTTGATTCTCTTTTCACCTTTTAGTTTCCAATATTTTATAAAACAATTTCATACAAATCAGGAATCAATTTCTCAAACAAAACCTATTTTGAAAATTATTTAAAAAAGAAAGTATTTTAGAAACCAGAAAAAAGAAACCATTGGAAGAGACAAATGCTTTGAAATGTGTTCAAGAGGCAAGCACTTACAAATATGTTCAAAGGACAAACAGATTTTGGAAAACAGAACACTGTTTTTGAAAACAGTAAACAAACAAGGCCTTAGTGCCTACCACAAACACAACTTCATAGCTACAATAAAGTGGGAATTTATCAACAGAAGAGAACAGAGCCAGAACATATTGCCACTTACATCTTGGAAAGCCTTCGACTGAATATTACATGCATCACTACCAAAACTATTAGCAGTTGCTGCAGGGACATCAGTAGAAGGCCCGGTAGTTGCTGTTTCATGTCGAATAGTTCGAGGACCCAAAACAGAATCCATAGCCCTGTTGACCACAGCAACTCCACCACCAAAAGCCATTCCTAAAAATTGAAAAAGAAAACAAACCTAACTCAGGACCAGAATATACATATGACGGATGAAAAATCATAGTAACAGGTTATACATAGCAAACGGAACAGGGATGTTCCATGACATACCTTCAGCTACGGTCCCGAACAGAGATCCACTATTGCCACTCTGAGCAGGAGCTGGAGGTGGAGCAGATTTAACTGCATCAAGAAACCCATATAATGCAAATCAGCAAAAAAAATTTAAAATCTCCAATTACTACTAGTAGAAAAGAAACTTGGAAGACAAAAAATAGTTAACAACATGTGCTTTCAAAAGATACATTCTATATGATTAAGGCTTCAACAAAACAAAAGCCAAGTATACTATCATATTCATTCAGACCTGGCCGTGGAGCAGGACGTGGAGCTGAACGAGCAGATCTACCTGCAGACATAAGCAACAACTCAATATGATTGACATAACTAGAAAAAGAGCATTGAAATGCAAAATCCGTGTTCTATAAACAAATACTATTTGTTCCGCCAATACAATCTCTTCTAACTGTTTAATATTCCTAACACCATCACATTTATTAAATGCTTTCGTTAATGGTGATCCCGATCCTATACGGCAATATCACGGCAGAAACAAAATTAAAATGTATAAGAAACCTTGATTTACACAAATATCACAAAGTATAACAATCATCGGCATTGTTCATACCAAAAAATCACAGACACCAAACGACAGAGAAGATTTTCAAACAAAAACTAAAATTGAATTACCATAAAAAAGGAGAAAAAGAAAATACTCTAAAATTGTAAAGGTGCAAAATCTGATAGATAGAAGTGGAGGTTAATTAAAATAAAGAAAAATCGACGAAAAGAGAAAGGATGGGAAGAGATGGAGAGGCTGACCACCGGAGCTACGGCGAGGCATTTTATTCAGACGGAGTAGAGAGAATATATCGATCGATTCGGATGCTGTTATAGTATTTGAACGATGAACGACGTCGAAACGCAGTTACACTTCCAACGTTATATTTATAGTTGCGAATGTTTGAGGCGGTAACGGTCGTTGCGAGACGTGGCGCCTTCCAATTGGTCCTTTATTGGATTTTGACGGACTGTTCTTGCTGGCCAAGAAAAAGGGTTTTAAGAAATTTTTTACCAAATCTTTAAATTAATTGGCTAATTGTTGGGTTGTTCGGTAAAATGAGTGGCTTCTATAGAACAAAACACAAAACTCCCATATATTTTGTTACTTGTTTTGAGCCCTATTTATCTTTTACATCTTTCCAATATACTACTTTTGAAATTAAATTTGTCGTCATTAATTACTTCTTTTTTAAATTGAACTGTTGCTATTTTTAATTAAATAGAAAAGGTAGAGCTGTTAAAAAAAATAGAAAAGTTAAACTACAACAAATTCTGTGAAATCAACTGTCATAAACATATTTTTTATGTCTATATTTCAATCTTGGTTATATGAAATCAAGTTATTTTATAGAACTTTTATAAAAGAATGTTCTACTAAAAATCATTTAACTCATTGAAAACTGTTGGTGTACTAATTTTAGTTATATGGTGTTAAAGATAATTTTTTATACAAAATTTATATAAATACTAGTGCAAAATCCTCCTTCAATCTTTGATATGACATATTAATCAACATAATTTCTACTTTACACTCCACAACTCACTCAAAATATCATTTCTTATATCTATTTTTTCATATTTCAATGAAATAATCACATTTCTCAATTCATACTCATTTAATATATTTATACATTTGTTAATAAAATTAAAATTACAATAATATATATACATATAATACATGCAAACATTAAAATACCTTGAAATAAAACATGCATTATACAGTAAAAAATATCGACACATCCTCATTTATGCAAGATTCTTTAAAAAATGAGAACGTTGTCCCATCCTTTTTTCTTGCTCAAAATTTATTTGAAGGATACAACTTATTGCTTGAGTATTTAACAGGGTGTTTAACCAATAAAAAATTAATGTTATTTATCCCTAGCTCAAAAACTTAAACATAAATTAAATGTTAAATCTTCTGTTTAAACAACATATAATCAACATAAATAAACATAAGTTAAGTCTTTTAAGTCTAATTAAATAAAAATATTTTTTTAATCTAAACAATGTTTCTTCCGTACATTATTCCATTTATACTTATTTTATTTTAATTAAATTCAAAACACTTAACCTAATATATTTAATAACACATAAAAAAACATATAAATAAGAATTATTTTGGCAGAGTTATGGACTCAAACTTAAAGTACTAATTTACCATAGAAGTAATAAGAGCAGAGAGTGATTGTTTGTGTTGAATTTTTGCGTAAGGCCAGTCACCAGATAAATTCCTGGAAGGAGAACTATCGATTTCCATCAATCGGTTCATTCATGTTCAAATTAGACTTACATGAATTAAGATTCTGGGGAAACAATTCTTTTACATGAATTAAGAACTCCAGAATGCTACTAACACAACATTCACACCAGTCATGCTGTTGCAAGTATTGCTGCACATATTCAACTTCTATATGGATGATGCACTGTCTCTGTCTCCTCTTCTCGTACTGTAATTTCAGCCATGCAAATGCATCTCATCTGGTAATAGAAAATCCAAACCAATGAAAATATATTTAAACACAGTTGAGATATATAGAGAATACAAAAGAAATCCAAATTATCCATGCAGGGATTACAGAATATAATCCATACGGGGCAAATAAAACATATTTATTCATGAACAGATAGCGAAATATATAGAAAGAAACTCTCGAGTATACAGCAAAATGTGGTTACTACCTTAGTGCAATAATTAGAAGAGTCAACCTCGTGGTCTTCAAAATGAAAATCTCTCTATGTAGTAACATCTAAAGGTGTTCGCGGAATTTTCTCATACCCTTTTGAATGTCCAAGTGAAAACAATTCAGAGAGTTTTTCAAAGCGAGGCAATCCAGGCATGCATCAGCATCTTTCTTGCATTCTTGGTTTCCTGGCCCTTGTTTTTATCCCCACTCTGCTTTTGTCTTCTTAACAGTATATATATAATATAATGTAATAAAAAAATTCAAATTAAAAAGATCTTGCAGTAATTTCAGATCTTGAATATACTTTACTCTCTCAAATTTTAGGTAATTTTTTTCTTTAAATTTAGGCAAGTAGATCTCTCTTTCACCTGCCAAATTTTTTAGTAAAAGAAATTTAAAAAATGGATAAAGATAAATTTTATTTTTAAATTTTCCCAAACATTTTGAAAACTCTATATTTTCTAGTTATTGCTACCCCGTTTCCCAGACGAGCTCAACAGTCTGAAAAACCCAAAATCTTACAGGTATTTTACATGCACTTCATGCTACTTCCTTTATTTATTATTTATGGATACTTGTTTTATATATGCTTAATTTCAACAAAATTAGACAATGAGAAAGTGTAAAAGAAAAACAATTTCTTCACCAATAAAGATTTCAAGAAATATTATTAGTTATATACTCCATTACTTAAAATATTATTAGTTATATACTCTATTACTTTTAATATATAAATGCAAAATTCATCAAATAAGTAGAACTACTATTGTTTAATTAACAAATCACATTTAATCATATAATAAAACAATAACAGTCACAACCATAAATCATAACTAAAATTAGTAACTCAATATTGCTTGAAATTCATATAGCCATGACCTGCTATTACTTCAAAATAGCAATTCATTCAATTTTTGTAAAAAAATAAGCACAAATCGAACAACATAATTGTCGATTAATAACAAAAACATCTGACTAACCAAAAATGACAAGGTCATATACACGAATGTATAGAAAGCCAATTCTAAAAAATGTGACTGATCGCCAGCTCCTATTATTCTTTCTCTGAGACCTTGTAAAAAACGCCAGTGCTATATGAGAAGAAAAAGTGAACTTATGAAGAGAAAGCAGTGGTCATCATACAAGATCATTTTAGTTAGATAGAGTAATTTCATCCAGTCCAGCTCCGGGAGCCAGAATACTATATCCCGAAACTTGCAGCGTAATCAAATGAATAAAATGCTTTAGTTAACTCTTCCACCAACCAGTAAGCACATTCACCGGTAGCTCATGCATCAACCGAGGGATAAAAGCCTGACGTGAATGGCCTTCCACTTCCATTGGAATCTGATATAGCATGCATTGGTGATTGAAGTTCCCCAGAATGTGAAGACCTTTTCGACTTGGAGTACTTTGGAGAAGCTGCATAATAGTCTCCAGAACTGCTTGTAGAGTACATAGATGATGTTGGCAATCCATGAATTTTGGGCAATCCAGTTTTTTCAGGCAAACTGTATCCTCTTTCAACTGTCTCAGCTTCCATGGGCAGTTCCTCCAAGTCCTACAAACAAGTAATACAGTTAACAGACCAGTGGCTATATGTTGTTACACGTTTTGTTAGGTAGAAAACCTAAATAAAATAAATAAATCTTGGACCAAATACATCTGGAAGCTATGAGAAGAAATTTGTCTCGGCATTGCATACAAGTCAAAAGCATGCATGTAGAAAAGAAGCATCACGTCATATTGCAACCATAAACATGAATTTATAAAAGAAAAGGCACATCATGTTGTAACCTACAACCCTTGTAATTGGCTAACTATTTCACAAAGAATAAAGGGGTGAGTACACCGCGTGGAACCATATGTCGTCAAAAGTTATCAATTAGAATCAAGAACCAAATTTTTCTTCAGAGCAGTGGTTTGTTGGGAAAGGGAACAAATCTCAACTATTAGATGATACGTGGATTACCAAGACTAAAAAGAAATGAAATTCGGTAACGTTTTCAACTGATCACGTAACTTTAATTTTGGCCACTTATGTATATGATTTAACTGTCAGGATTAGTTTCTCTCACCACTCACAATAACATACACCTCTAACTAGAGATAAACATGAGAAAGCAACCAATTTAAATAGAACATAACTAACGTGCCAAGTACTACAGAAATTTTGTAAACATTGCCCATTAAAAGTGCTAGGACGGTCAACCTTAAAAGCCTGTTGATAAGCTCGAAGAAGTTCTCTACAGCGCTTTCTTTTCAAGGCTATCTCATCAGGTTCTTGCAACATTTCTTCAAACAGGTTGTCTCTGATTTGAATTTTAACATACAAAGTACAATCAGCAATCAGCAATCAACGTTAGAGAAGCATACATCAGAATCAATTAGCTTGTCACAACAACTGTTACCTGTATAGCTTTCTAATAAAGACGTTGTGCAGCTCTCTCTTGGTGTTGTTTACCTGATATGATTTTGTGAAGACAGTCACCAGTAGTTATTGAAGGCATGAAAAATCAAGTATTGTCAACCACTTCAAAATAAATAGCATAGTACATAATCAAATCAAATATTAAGAACATAAGCAATAGGACACCCCGTCGCAAAAAAAAGAAAAAAAAAAAAGTGAAATGCAGAGTTCATATACTTAAATTCATAAATGAGATATCACAATCACTATATTGCTTGCAACAGTGCAAAAAAGTAGGAGCCAACTCAATAGAAAAACCAACTGGATTTAAACTTGTTGAGTAGAATCACCATTTCCAGTAGGAGAGACAATGTACCTCAGATCTAGTAGACAATGTCATTTAGGTTAAAAACACGGAGAAATTCCAGCGTAGAACAGAATTTTTTATTCTGACATACTTGCATAAACTTAAGTACCATAATTATCACTTGTTTATTGGTTTAGTTCACACAGCAACTGGTGTACACACCTGTCTAAACAAGCTTTTTCATTACAAAATGGATAAAAAGGTGGAATAGAAGGGCACGCTAAATTGAGTTTTTAAAATTGTTATGTTTCTTTTAACAAAAACAACTCGATCAATAAGCATAGTTCTTGAAAAATATTTTAAAACCAGTATTTTTCTTTTTACAAAAAATGGTAGAATATCTTCGAGTTATGTAGGTTTTCTTACTTTTCTGCTTTCAGTTACTTCCTACTTTTGTTCTTCCTTACACACATCTTCTTCCAATTCTGTCTACAAATTGCTTTTGATAATTGTTTTATTAAACAACTTTTAAAAACTAAAGAAAATAACACAATTATACACACTCTAATTTTCCATAAGCAACAGAACCAGCTTATAGAAAACTACTTCTCGATTTATAATTGCAATACTTAATACAAGAAGTAGATGAGGTAGTAAAGTACCAAGAAGTGCATAATTGCTTTAGGGATAAGATCCTCAACATTTTTCCTGACAATGTCATAGTACGATCGCAGAAGCAACTTTGTCACTGTTATTTCAATAACTTCTGTCTCTGAACTGCTATCCGACGACCTCAAGACAGGAGGTGGCTACAAAATAAAAAAGCACACTAGGAATTTACCCATGGAACATATTGATCAAGCTCAAGCTGACATTAAAGGTGTCATGTACACATACCTCTCTCAAATGGATCATAGAGAATGAATGCTTCACGCTGTGAATGGGTTCAGTTTGCGGTTTACTAGCCATATTCTCCTTCACAGTCATTCGGCTATCACCTCCACCAAAAATGGATGAAATACCCCAACTTGATCCACCAGTGTTTCCTGAAAGATATTCAGCATTAAAAACGTAAATGCCATAAAATGAAAATAAAGTCCATAAATAATAAAATCACTTGACTAAAGATAGGACGGACAACCAAAAGATAGGCTTAAAAATGAGTTCATAATAAAATAAATGCAGTGAACGAAACATTAAACAGGACATGTAAATTACCAGAGGGTACACTTTTTTCAACATCTGATGCAGCTCGGACACCCTATTTATCATTTACATCATAAGAATACAGTAATAACAACAAGATACTAAATTTAGTAGCCCTTAACAGCAAGGAAAAATTTATTGTCAATTAAACAATATACAATTACAAACCGGATCACCAACTACTCCATTAGCTTGTCTTGCAAGAATAGCCCGGGTTTTCACACTTCTTTCAGAGGCTGATCCCTTATCAGACTCCATAGGATCCTATAGGAGATTGATAAGAAAATTTTGAAAGTAAAGAAAGGCTTGCATAATTACAATACATATCTCATGAAAAAAATATGGGGTACATTTGGAACTAGATCTCATAATAAGTATACCTTCTGCCTAGAAACTGGTATAGCAGCCCTAGAAGACTTGGTCTGTTGCACAGCAACTTCTAATGCCTTACTTCCACCAATAAAATTTGGGTGAGAAGTGTTTATGTAGTCCATCTGTAGAATTATTGAGAAGTTTAAATAAGTAATCATAGACATGGAAATTGATGATTCACTCTAATAGATTGCCTATCACAGTTGGCATGTCAATGGTTTCTACTACACACCAAAAACTTATGAATATCTTTAATTGTGATGATTTTTCCATTTGATTTGGAGAGAACATCATTCACCAATGTTCTAGCACAGCATCCCAAGCCATGCTCAGTCAACTAAACACGAATTAGGTGCAGTCATTTCAGTGCTGCTGAAATTTATAAGAACTGGAGGCTCAGCATACACACCATTGGCATAACTTACTAACAACTCCATTGAAAATAAATGGCTCATTCTGTTATGTGGAATGGTATTAAGTCAAAGAGTCAACTACACAATTACAGTTGAAAATGAAAGCAATGTCAAGAATGACACTTTCATCAGTTTCTTATTAAAAATGACTTGAAAATTGAAAGATATTTTTGGGTATTATTTAAGTGACACCAAGTTTTGGCCCAGCAACCAAATTTTGATGAGCTATTTTAAGTAGAGGATGGAGAAAATATATGTTTGTACTTAAACAAGTTAAATTTCAGCATACCTCCATTTCTATCATGTGCGCAATCATATTCTCCAATGGTCCAAGGCCTTCTCGTAAAAAGTTCCCTATAACTTCATCCATGCGCTTGCGCAAGAAAGGGAATCGCTGCAGTTCAATAACCATACAGCGATGGCTGATCTGAAGAAAAGGGATTTTGTTTAGGCACATACTAGATAATGCAAGACCAGAGAGATGGCAAGCTTAAAGCCCTGTCACTACCTTTATTAATTCATCATATATAAATCTGGCACACTGAAGACTTGGATCCAATAGACGAGATATTTGCCTTCGCACAAGGACCTCAAATGGCACCTGATTACATGGAAATAAATAGATAAACTTGTTCTAGAGTAGGGGGTCTTTTACAAACATATTTATGCATTTGGATTCACAAATTATAGCAAAACATTTACAAAATCAACCAAAATTTTAAAACACAATTTGTATTCTTATTTTAAAATATAATTTCTATTTCTTAATCTTTTAAGGAAAAAGGTTTGGGTAAAAAGACCTACTTCTGGAACAAACAATGCTGATTTTGGCCCCGTAGCATTCTGTATGGCAGTACGGATGTCATCATCAGTCAGGTCTTCACATGGATCCACCTCCTTCATGATAGCATGAAGTTACACAAGGAATTAGCAAAAACTTTGCCTATTGCTTAAAACTCGAGATAATATACTGTGCTAATAATAAAATCATTATTTCTCTTTCCCTTGAAATACATTGAATTATAACCTGTGATTTTCTCACCCCAAAAATAATAACATTCAGCATAGCATTTACAAAATTAAGCTGAAAATCTGTTTGGCAACAAAAATGAAATTACATATTTTCATAGTTAAATCGTACATACACTGTGAATATTCAGTTTTGTTTGTTTAACTATGTTTGATTAATATCAATTGAGTAGTACACAAATATTAATAATAAAAGGTACGATAATAGTGCATCCATCCATGAAATGCAATAAGGTTGACAGGCTAATGAGTTAACTATAGCCTCCCCCTCATTTTCCATCTTAATTGAACTGTGTAGCATGAGAAAAGACATCTCTAACATTACCATACGGAATATACCTCTAAACTTTTGACAAATATGGATTGAAAAATGTAATGGATTCGTGCTCCACCAGATAACTCGGATGTAGACATCTCCTCATTCTTTCCCTCAACCATTGAGCAGAATGCTGTTTTCAAGAAGAAAGAAATTGGAGATAGCATTTACTTAGTAGGAAAAAGTCACAATATATGACATAGCAGTCAACAAATACAGAAGAAAAACACAACTTCATTAATAAAAGATGAGAAACTAGACGGTTGGGACAGTTAAGTACCTTCACAATATTTTGAAAGAATATTCAGGAGCAGTGCACCCTGACCAGCCTGTTAGAGATTAACACTTATAAATAATGTATTGCATAATTACAGCCAAAATAGAAAAAAAAATGCCTTTTTTTTTTACAAAATAAGGAGATTATATATACAGCATACTTAACTATTTGAGAGTTTAACAAATCATAGGGACATATTCAAGACACATCTCAGTATTAACACATACCTTGGACTCAGTGATTTCTCCATAGCTTGCATGCTCCTTTGCAACCGAGACTAGTGAAGTACTTATACGTGCTCTCAGTCCAGGTAGCACAGTCTTTATATGTTGTGCTAGAATCTGAAAAAAGGATGGAAGGCAAATGTGCATGCCACATTGGTGTGCATTAGAACAGAAATCTCAATCTTGGTATCAATTCATAACGGTTTAATATCCAAGAAGTGCCTAACAATATTCTTTTTCCAAATTTGACACAGTATGTCTTTACTAAGCAAGTATTAATCTGGCTATTTGCATACACTCTTCAAACTCTTCACAGGCCCATTCAAGAAATAAAGTTCATTCCTTCACAGCAAATAAAAAAAAAAAAAAAAAAAGAAACTTCATTCTTTCAACTCTCTTTCATCTTCTCCCTTCCAAAAAAAAGATACAAATGATTCAAAGAAAAATTTCAAAGCCACCACCAAATCAATATTAAAGGTGAAACAACTAAGTGCATTTCTTTGATACCTCCCTCCTAAAGACAAAAGATAAACTATAACAATTTTGACTGCTTTTGTATAAAAAAAAACACTAAATATATAGTGTCAAGTAAAGAAAGAAAAAGTGTGAAGCCTGAAGCAAACTTTTACTCTGCATTTGAAATCCCTAAATAAGGATAGTATTATAGGATAGTATTATACATGTTTTCAGTGTCATGAAGACTCTACCTGGTTCAACTTCTTTGCTAGTTGAGGAACACCACAACTATCTGCCAGACCACTGTATACCTATGAATAACATAAATAAACACGAGTAAGCATATCTAAGCAATAGAACATGACTATTAACTACATGTAAGAACTTCCTTACAGGATGACTGCGGAAAAATTTCTCTTCAGCAACAAGAGCATCCTTTATACTCCGGTTCATTTGAATATCCTAATATGATGAAACAATAGCCAAAACACATCTCAACAATCAGCACATTTTACCTCCATGCCAATCAAGCAAATTACATATTTTTATTTATTTTCCTTTACAAAGTATCCTTATGTACGGTGTTAGTAACCAATGATCAGTACTTAATATATATATATATATAAGAACACGAGCACGAAGTAATTAACCAGAGCTTTTAGAATTATAGTATAACATCATTACCTCCTGACTACGATTTACAACACCTACATAACCAAGTCGGAGGGGGATAACTTTTCCTAGTAACAGATTCCGGGCATCAGTACCTCTGTCCATGATATCCAACTACATTCCAAATAATAAGAGCCTAATATTGTCAGAATAAAGCAACAGCTTAATAAATTTCACAAATGTTTTTTGACAAAAAGTTACAAGAGTATATCGAACCTTTGTGATTACGCCGATTGTTCTATTACCTATAACAGAAACAACAATCTTTAAAAATCAAACCAAAGAGATCCGAAAAGATTAAAGTTTCAGACACATGGAAGCAAAACTCACCATCTGGATCAGCCATCCCTGCCATCTGAAGCGCATCTGAATTAGCCAAATCTGAATTTGCCGGAGTGACAGCCAGAATGAGACATGTGGGAGTTTTGATATATGACATGATCATTGTTCTGATTCGAGCTTCAATATCAGAAGGCTGGTCACCAACAGGAACCTTCGTAATGCCAGGAAGATCTACCAGTGTGATATCAAGAACATTAGGTGAAAAAATCTTCAATCTAATCTGCTTGTCTGATACACCTTTGTTCCCTCCAGCTTCCCTATCAGTTTCAGACTGCAGAAAGAAAGAAAGAAAGAAAGGAATATAAAAATAAAATGTAAAGGATTAAACTAGTACATGACTAACATCTGATTACATCCTATATAGATGCAAACAATTTGTCTCAAATTTAATCACAATTCAAGCTTAAAGCATAGAAATCACTTGGACTCAATCTATGATAAAATATTGACGACTGTCAAGCAAACAATATTCCTAACTTACACATTCAATTATACTCTTTTCAAAGGACCAAGTCTCTAAAATATCTAACTACCAATGTTGGAGCATTAGAACCACAAAGACATAATACCAAAGCAAGATACAATACATGCACATAAGCACCACGAATAGCCATCGGATCAAGTTCAACTCAGTTCAGAACCCGTTAATATGCCAGAGTGATTACATGTCTAGTTAATGGGTGACCATGTAAAGAAAACTGGATACAACAAAAAAAGAGTGAAAGAGAAAATAATGTTCATTAATGAAAGGGTCACCTTCCATTTAGATGCCGGTAAGCGAAAAGAAAAGCAGTAGTCTACTGTTCAGTAGCCATCCAAGATACAATGTAATCGCCAACCGAACATAATATTCTACTTCTCTTATTATTTATTTTACGACCTAAAATAAAACTATCATCAGAGTAGTGAACACCGTCACAAGCATGTGAAGGTTGGCGATAAAAAGTTTAAGCACCTGAATTTCCCTGCGAATCTCGGAGAAATCGTGAAATTTTCTGCCAGGGAGATGGAGGAACTCGCCGTACTCATCGTCGGGGGCGTCGGGCTTGCGCTTGGTCTGGACGAGCTGAAGGACGAGGGGGCGGCGTGTGCATATGTCGTTGCCGCGGGGGAGAAAATCGCGGCCGACTAGGGCTTCGAGGACGCTGGACTTGCCGCTGCTCTGGCTGCCGACGACGGCGACCTGAGGAAGGTCGATGGTGGATTGGCTGCCGACGCGGGCAAAGATGTCCTGAAGGCGGTTCACCAGGGAGATCACGCTGGAACCAAGAGGAGCAGTAGCAGATGCCGCAGGAGTAGTAGTAGTAGTAGTAGAAGACGAAACCTCTTCTGCCATTATGGATGGATCAATCGACGGAGAAAACCCTAGCTAGGGTTTCGGTTCGAAACAATGGATCGATTGAAAGATTGAGTGGAGTGGGGACTCAGTCTCCCGGTGCTTGCTCGTGTTTCCCTCACCGCCTATTCTAATTCGTATTGCGTTGGCGTTGGAGAAAGTTCAAAATGAATGAATAATAATATATGACTTGAGTGTGTGACGTGTGAGAGCTGTGGGGCTTTATGCTGGAATAGTGTTTGCTACCATCTCCATTTCTAATCACGCCAACTGGGAGAACAAAGAAATGAAAAGTGAGCTTGGATTGGAGAACGGGTAACACAACACAGCCTAAACCCTATTTTGCCCTCAAGAGATACACGTCTCAAATTTCAAATCAAGAAAACTGAAAAAAAAAAAAAAAAAACTATTTTAGGGACAAAGGGCTTCCCTTCATTAGTGATTACTATTTCGTTACCGGATAATTATGATTTCTTAAAATAATGATTTTTAGATGTAAATTAATGTGTTATTTTTAGTAAAAAATTAATTCAAAAAGAATAATATTATCAAGAACGTTAGACTTTTATTTTTCCAATTTTTTTTTTGAAAATTTGTTGAAATCTATTCTCAGAAAATTAAAATATGTTATTTTTTAAAAGATAAATCAAATATAAAAAAAAATGAAACAAATTTTTATTTACATTCAATTAATTTTTTTCTCATCCACCAAATGTTTGCTAAGAACATTAATTAAGAAATTAGTTTTATTAAAAATTATATGTATACAAGATAAAAATTGGGAAAAAGTTGTTTTCTATTTTAATAAAATATTATTTTTGGTAATAATTTTAAAAGGCGTTTCTTATCCCAAAAGATTTGCGTATAGAATTATTATTATTTCAAAGGTTTTAAGAATTGTTTAATTATTTTTTAAAAATTTCAAAATTTATTTATTTTATTTTAATTCTGTTATATTAGTTTTAATTTGATATTTATTGAGACAATAATTCTACATATTTTAATTTTTTTAAAATTGTAAATCTCATAATTTGAAAGCTACTTTAATAACATTATAAGATTATGGTACGTATATTTAATATATCTAATAAAGAATAATAAGTGAGAATTATTTTTTTATTTTTTAAAAGAATTAATTAATTTTTAAAAATTAAATTTATTTTTATTAAAAAAATGATTATTATACTAAGTAATTTAATAGAAGTAAAATTATCAAGGAAGTTATATTTTTATCTTACATATTATTGTTTTGGAAATTTTGTCAAAAACTTATTCTCCGAAAATTAAAATACTAGATTTTAAAAGATAAATTGTTTTACACTTTTATATTCAGGGCAAATTAAAAAATGTTCGTTCTTCCAAATGTTTCCGAATAACATTAATTAAAAAAATTAAAACATTTGTTATTGAAAATTATATTAAAGAAGCGTAAAAGAGTTTTTTAATTTTAATAAAAATCATTTTAATTTCTCAATTAATGTCTTTAGAATAGTTGTTAGCATTTTCAGTCAAAAGAATATTTAATAGTTATATGTGATGATGTAATAAATTTTTATGATCATTTTACAATATAATATTGATATTGTAAAATCAATTAGTTTATTATATAACAGTTTGTTAAGAAATGATAGTAAAAGATTATTTTATATTGATAGGAAAGTTTTTTATCTCAAAAAGTCCTTTTTTTTTTATTGCTTTGTGTTTTGATTCAAATACACCAGTAACTAACGTCCACTGTTTTCCTAATTGGATTTTAAAAATGATACATAATCAGGCTTATTCTTCCGTTATTAAAAAGTTTTTTAAAAAATTAAATACTAACTTTTTACATTGATATTTTGTTAGGCTAACTTGATGTATTCATAAAAAAAGTTATGATGTCCTTACCATGAAATCTGAAAGGATCAAATGCTTTGTTTCAACGCTTTTCTTAGTTTAAATATTTTCATGAGTCTTAAATTTTACATTTTTGAAAAAACATCTTTTAGAATAAAATTTAAATTAGTCTAAAATATTTATTTTGTAAAGAGACATTTCAAAATTAATAATTTAAAATAGTTAAAATTTATTTATAGATTTTATAATTTAGAATGTATTATAAAATTATTATTTCGAAATATATTATTGTTGAATGTGTAATTAAGAACTTTTGAATGTATTTGGATCATTTTTTTAATTTTAAATACTTAAAATGTCACTTTTGTCCTCCCACGTTATGGAAGAAATTATCATTTGAACTAAAATACTGTTAATTGGGCTCATCCTTAGTAGTTTATTGTGTTGAATATTTTGAAAATTAGTTTCACAAAATAATTTAGAAAACTATAATAAAACTCAATTTATGGCACCTTTTGTTCAGACTTCCATTTGGCAGGAAGAATATCGTTACGACGACTTTCGTTTTCCCGCCACAATGTCACCTTCACGAGAAAGATCAATTTCCATCGGAAATTTTCCGGCGGTCAGGAACCGCCCCCGCGGCCGTCGCGGATCTTGCCGCTACGTACACCTCGCCTGCACCGCCTGCATTGTCGTCAACGTCATCTACATGCTCCTGCTCTTCGTCTGCTTCAAGCAACTAAACTCTCCCCTCCGCAAGGTTCCTTTCAAGTGCTCATGTTTTCTCTACTTCCAAATCCAATGTTACGCTTACACCGTTTCGTTTCGTTTCATCGAAGTTCGATTCCTATGCGCAGCGTGCGTTCTCGTTCGATTCCAGCGTGTTCCACTTTCCGGAGGAAGCTTTCCGCTTAGACTACGAGCAGATGGAGGAGGACTTCAAGGTGTTCGTGTATCCCGACGGAGATCCCGAAACTTATTTTCACACGCCAAGGAAACTCACTGGAAAATACGCCAGCGAAGGATACTTCTTCAAAAACATCAGAGAGAGCCGATTCGTCACCGACGATCCGCTTCGAGCTCACCTCTTTTTCCTCCCTATTTCTTGCCACAAAATGCGAGGCAGAGTAAGTCCTTTTTTCCGATTCGGCATTCGTTGAATCAATTATTCGAAGCGAATTTATGAATTAATTCACCAAGTGTTTTTTTCGAGCCTGATCTATTTATTCAACCATACCGACCGGATTCTGTAACAGTGCAGCTAAATTCTTGCCATATTGCAGTTAATAGCTTAATAAGATAAATTCACTATTGGATTCGATCTGTTCTTGAAATGAATATACCATTAATTTTGACTCCGAAAATTCAGCCTCACTGTAAGTAGTTAGTGATGAAAAACTATTTGAGTAATTCTTGAAGTATTTTGAATATTCATCACTTCAGTTCCTAAATGTATGAATTTAAGTAAATTTTTTAGGAACTAATTTGAATTATTTTTTAATATTGGAGAATTACCTAACATGATTCATAACACTTCTAAGATTACTTACTTTCATTTAGGAGAGAGGATAATATGAAGAAAATGGTGTTTTAGTGGTTCTCAAATGGTATAACCATTCAACAATCCTGTTTAGTTATATATTTAGTTACATCATATATAAGTTGATATCATTTTAAGAGAATTATTAAGTAGTTCAAAACTATCTTGTGTTTACAGTTGTTACCAATCTTTATGACATTTAAGTTTTTGAATTTTGATAAATAATAAACAACACATAATTGAGTAGCATATAGAGATTAATAAGGATATAGTGGTCTCGATACCTAATAATTTCTTCATTACAAGTTAGTTTTGCTTAAAATTTAAATTCTTCGTAAATCACTAATAGATTCTCGAATAGTATTTCTGCCTGGGATATTTTTGTGCCTGTGACATTCAAGTGTTCATAGTAGTGGTGGCAGTTGCCTATCCTAGTTCCCGATGTGAGTTGTAATACACAAATGAATTATGCAGGGGTTGACTAACGAGCATATGATTGATGAAGTAAAGAAGTATGTAGAGTACGTAAAGTTTAAGTACCCTTACTGGAACAGAACCTTGGGTGCTGATCATTTTTTTGTGACTTGCCACGATATCGGAGTCAGGGCTACCAAAGGAGTTCCGCATCTGATGAAAAATTCTATTAGAGTGGTTTGTTCATCACGTTATGACGACGATGATTATATTCCACACAAGGATGTTACCCTACCACAAGTGCAGCTACCATTTTTTCACCCTCCAGGAGGGAATGATTTCAAGAATAGGTAGCTTCACATTTTATTTTCTTTTATTCTAAATCAATCCAACAGACTTAGTATCTGAAACAAAAACTGGAGTTCTTTCACCCACGGGAAACAGAAATTTCATTTCATGTTAATGGAAATATTGCAGGAGCACACTTGCTTTCTGGGCTGGTCGTTCTGATTCAAGATTGAAAGATGATCTAACAGCTATGTGGGACAATGATACTGAACTAGACATCCAGAACAACAGAATTGAGTTTCCAGCGACTGGACATTTGGTTTTCATGGAGAGACTTTATAAATCCAAGTTTTGTTTGTGCCCTCATGGGCCTGTCGGCAGCAGTCGTATCTCAGACTCAATCCACTTTGGGTGTGTACCAGGTAAACCATATCTGGCAGCTGAAAATCGCAACTTCTTATGCTCAATTTTTTGTTTGTTACCTCCTCGTTTTATCAACCTATCTACCTCTCTTCTTCAAGGCACATGGATGTGATCTTGGAAGGGTCTCCAGACTCCAATAGGGAGTCACGGTGACATGCTTTTGCTCTCGAACGGATTTTGCTCTCGAGAACATACTTTTGCTCACTTGAAACATAGAATAATATTCTAAGTTACTAATCAACTTACCCCCATTGCCACTCTTGGTCTCGAAAGATGTGAGGATGTGAAGCTAAAATTACCTTCAACTTACCTTCACATAACCAGGAATGTGAAGCTAAAATTAACAAAGAAAAAAATTGTCAAGGTATTCATGGAAAAATTAATAAAGAAAAAAGTTGTTAAGGTAAAGAGATCCCTTCTCTAGTGCACCTCACCAGTTACTGAATCATGTTCGTAGCCCCCGGTATGGCATCTAATCTAAGTATCTTTTACCAAAGCATATCATGTAAAGTGGTTGTGGCTGCACATTCCCTTCTATGGTAGTTAACCTGTTACCTTCTAAGTTTTCACTTCAGCCATTCCTGCAATTCACAATGGAAAAGGTTATGTAGCTTACCTCAAACTTTTGGCTTTACTTCACATATAAGCTATGCCATTAGTTGCCATGAATAGAAAATATGCTGTTAACCATCTCCCTTGTTTATCTTGAAACAATGTTCCCTAATGGAAGCCTTGTCGGTCTTTCTACAGTTATCATGTCAGACTATTATGACTTGCCTTTTAATGATGTTCTGGATTGGAGGAAATTCTCTGTTATACTGAAGGAGACTGACGTTTATCCGCTCAAAGATATTCTCAGAAACATATCTGACAAACATTTCATGATATTGAATCAGAACTTAGTAAAGGTACTATGAATATAAAGTTCAGTTTATCAACTTATAAATATTATGCTATTTGAAGAGAAATTGTGAGGGTAGGATAGTACTATAAGAAGTTGGAAGTTTGACATCTACTTACTTTTCAGTTATACCATCCTCCCAAATTTTTAAATCAAAGAAAGGAAATGAGACATTGAGTATTTCTCTTCAGAAGATGATAACTTCCACATTTCCTATCTCTCTCTCTTTTAATTTGCTGCTTTTTTTGTTCAGATCCAAAAGCATTTCAATTGGAATACACCTCCTGTCAGACTAGATGCGTTTCATATGGTCATGTATGAACTCTGGCGACGCCGCCATCTGATTAGGTACTGATTTTTTCAATGAACTTACGCAGTGCTACAGAAAACAAGGAATTATTTCTGTACGTAAATGTTGATTCACCACTCCTAACCCCACGTTGGAAAATCCGCAAAACAATTTTGACCTGAACTCAAAATTGGCAATGAATTGTTTATGTACATAAATGTTGATTCTGTTGGATATTCACCACTTCTGAGCCCAAGTTGGAAAATCTGCTAAACAATTCTAACCACAAAACACGAGAACTTCTCTGAATAAAATACGGGAAGTAACAGAGCCCCTTTTAGTAGAATAAATGTTTAGGTCTGCATGAAACTCCTAAACAATGGAAGAAATAAAAGGTATTTTGAAATGTGTTTGCGAGTAAGCAAAAGATGCTGGTGCATACCCTAAAAGATTGTTTAGGTCTGCATGAAACGTGAGTGTACCTTTAGCAGGAGTACTCCAAGACTTCACTACAGAATTCTGTGATTTTCTTCCTCTAGTGAGATTGCTTCATTGCAGCAATTGGATTATTTTTTACAAAATAGGATAGTTTTTTAACAATCTCCAAAAAAACAAATTTCAGACTTCAAGTTCCAATCCAATAGAAAACCATTATTTTTTAGACTATTTTGATATCAAAGGAACTTTTAATAAAATATTTATTTTAAGAAAATAATAAATTCTCTTAAACAACCATTGCTTCTAGAATATGCTACTAAATCTAGTTCTTACTCGTAAACTTTGTACTCTGAAAATCAAATTTAGATAAAATTCTTAACAATTATTTATAAAAGAAGATGAAATAAATTATAAAGTTATAATAAATCAAGCTTTTTATTGACGTTAAAAATCAATTTACGCTACTCATCTAATAGAAAAATTAAAAAACTCCTAAAAGAAGCTAACATGTATGAATTGAATTTAACTATATGAGAAGCTTAATTTATTTTGTTTTATTTTTCTATTAATGTTTATAAAGAAGTATGAATGCAAATGGCTATATGTTTATGAAGAGAGATAAAAAGAAAGTGGGAAAGGATCAAATTACACCTTTCTTACTTCTACTAAATGTTACTCTATTCAATTAGATAGTGTATTTCAAATACTCACTATTAGATTGAGAAATCTTTTCACATAGTAAAAAATTATATTAATATGAAATTATAGTGTCTCATTTATGTAGAATAAAATCAACGTAATATATATTTTTTAAATATAATTCGTTAGATCACTTTTTTTATTGTTATTCAATTTTAATAAAATTTGACATAGATAATCAATTATATAAAATTATTGTTATATTTAATTAATGATTATTAAATCAATTAAATAAATCTTTATATATAGTAAAGTTATTTCCAATAAAGCACATGTGTTATCTTCTCACAATCACTTTCATTCTAGTTTCTTTGAATAACGTTAACATTTGGCATTATAGCCTCCTTACGCGGGACTTATTAAGCAACAATTTTCTAAGAAGATATTGATCATCAATGACACCCAAAAGCAATTTTGTTCAACCAAGAGGATCAAAATTTGATAGTCATTACCATCATTGGGTGATGTTCATAGACAATTTCCTTTGCTCATAGGAATATTGGAGCGCGATTGAAAATGGAATTCCTACAGTAGCAAGAGTTGTAGCCCTTACCGAGACAAAAAAAATTCATGAAGATCATAAGTTGAAGGATCTAAAAGGTAGGAGCTATCTATTTCAAGCATTTGATGGTTTTTTTCTAAAGACAATCATCAATAAAGACACATTAAAAAATATTCGGGTCTCTGACAAATATCAAGGTACAATACAAGTGAAATATGTTCATCTAAAGTTTTCCAATGAAGAAAGGATAATTAGTGAACGAACACTTTGATCCTACTTTTGCTATTGTTAACAAAAAAAGCTAATGGTGAAGACAAAGGAGATACTAATTGAAAAAGAAATTGAGGTCAGTAACTCCAAAATTCAATTATGTCATGTGTTGCATTGACGAATCAAACAATACAAGTACCTTATTAATTGATGAGTTGCAGATCACTTTACTCATGCATGAACAACGCATGAGTTACAACATCCACGAAGAACTGATTTTGAAAGTGACTCTTGGAGACCACTCTATTGGATGAGGAAATATTAATAAATTTAAGGTTGAGGAAGAGTGTCTATATATCAAAATACCGTATCTTAGTCTAGCTTCTAAGATTCATTTCCCTACTTCCTTTCTCCAGGAATCATCATATCTCATAACTTATTTTCCTAATTAACTAAATTTATAATTAGCATAAAAGGGCATACACCTCAATATATTACAATACATGAAATTTATATCAATTAAGTTTTCATTTTCTTAAAACGGAGAATATTGATCCGGAGTTCCTTTAAATTATCCGATCTAAACTGTACGAGGAGTCGAAAGAAGAGATCTGGTAGTAGACATACTAACCAGATGAAATCTTAAAATGAAAGCATCGGGCGAAACTGCTGCTTAACGTTGCTTTGGTATGCACTAAAGAATCAAGTAATTGAGTGATGTTAAATAGCTACACTAAACTACACTACACCAACGTCACTAACTAAAGATAGTGACTGTTCTCGAGATTGAATAAATGATACAAGGCTGGATATTACATGATTTGACATGTCCTGTCCTGTCATGATGAGCCACTAAGAATAAATGCTTGGAGAAGGCTCTGCGCTGCCTTGGTTTCATCAGGTGAACCAGATATGACAATAGTCCTGTCTCTTGTTCCAGGACGAGGTTCATGGACATAAACCTTCGCACCCGATATCTGATATGGACAATAAAAATAAATGAATTAACTTCATATGACCAAGCATAATAAAAATAAGAACAAGGATTCACAACATCAATGATAAAAATATTAAAACAAAAAAAAAGATACTCCACTATTTTAAATTCTCTGTTATTTAACTGCAAAGGATGAAAGCTATTGAATCGCCTCAATTATTGAAAATGTAAGAAAAATGGACTATTTTATCATCTATTATAAAATTGTCATTCCATCAACCCTTTACTCAGTCCATTGGTGAAAAATATCAAGAGACCAAGTTGATAACGATGAAAGAAGAATTACATGATCTTCAAAAATGACAGACTGAAACAGACATTTCCATAAGTAGTTAGAAATCAAATCAAATTTGGGTCACAAATGTAAGTTCATAAGGATAACATGGTAAGTGGGGGTGAACAAGTTAACAAAAAATTAACGTATATAAGCTTATTCAAGTTTATGTACCTGTCTCAGACGAGCCAAATTGCTACCATTTTCACCATATACAGAATCAATAGTATCATAAGGAACCAGAATTTCTACTGTCGTATTAGTCACGATGGCAGATTTACTTCCACTGCAGAACACAAAAAGAACAATAAGAAATTGACAGTTGTGGCATTCTATTTCATATGTTCAGCTAACTATTCCATCACTTTTTGTTGGCTACAACTTTACCCAAAGCAAGGGTTTCAAATAAGAGCAGATAAGCAATAGCACAAGAAAAGCAGTGTCCAAAATAGTATATACAAGTCAAGTAAAATAGAGAAAGGTTTGTCACCAGACTCAGAACATCAATCAAACGCTGACACAGAAGTCATGTAAAATAGAGAAGGGAAGTTTCTAATTCTAATACAGACTTGTTACAGAACACCTAGTGCAGGATATGGTATTTTCTATTGCATATTCAAATAATAAATCACCTGTCCTAATTAGTGCCAATGTAGTTATAATTAAATTATACCTAAAAAAACACTCAACTTTTTAAGAAAATTATTTTCATAGGATGCATGATACAATGCCCACTAAATATTCTTGAGTTCCGAAAAAGAAGGCACCCTCGGTACTTATTGCCTGTTAGAAAATATTATAAGACGGCAAAATTAAGCAAATTCTCCAGAGCACTACTTGAAAATGTTAAGGAAGTTCAAGCACATCCACATGCATTACATTACATCACACTAGAATAATTAGCACTTAGTAATACTAAAATCATAAAAATTGAGATAACAAGAAAGCTTGGCGTTTGTTTCTGATCTATATATAAATTTGCTATTTGGATTACAACAAGTTATTTAGTAAATCAACAACCTGACAAGTTCTAAGCCTCCTCTTCGAGATGTCAATCCCCAATCAAAATCATTAACTCCTCTTGAATTTATCCCAGACATCGTCTGCACTCAAATTTAAGTAGAAAAAAGTTAATAAAAATAATAATTTATCAGGGAAAATTTGACAGCACAGATAGAGGGAGATATACCGGCGGCGTCCATAACCCTGGTGAAGAAGGACGATCTAAATTTCTAGACCACAGCCCTGGTGAAGAAGGACGATCTAAATTTCTAGACCATAAGCCTGGTGAAGAAGGACGATCTAGATTTCTAGACCACATCCCTGGTGAAGAAGGACGATCAAAATTTCTAGTCCATGAGTCTGGGGAAGAAGGACGATCTAAACTTCTAGAAAGAGCAAGATGATCAATGCCATGAGCAAAAGTATGTCTACTCAGACTATGAGAAGTGGGTGCGGGTAGTTGGCTTCCAAGAGGAACAACATCCTGCAGTCTCCCATAGGGGCTGTTATCAACTCGTAGAGAAGAAAGGCTCCTTGGTCCAGTACTATTCTGAGTGATGGCAAAAAGATTATCTCGCAGTCTACCAGTTGCATTATATAAGGCATCTTGCACACTTGAAAAGTCTCCTGATATCTGAGGGAAGAAGAGGATATAGATGGTTATAACTTATGAACACCTAAACATCATTATCATGACTACTTAAACAAACATAGCGATTAAGATAGTAGGAGTTTTAGGCAAACATATAAATGCTTTGGGAAACAAGATTGATCTCTGGTCAATTCTAATCAGTGCAAGGAAAAACTAAATAAAGACTTGATAAATATTTCGAATGAATGAGGAAAGAACATATACATATAATTTAAAATATTTAAATATCACGTAATTAAGGTTGAAGAGTTTCGTCCAAAAAGGTGACTATCATCACAAGGTAGCCCGATGAAGGATGAGAAATTATTTTAGTTTGAGGTGTAACAATTTACTGGTGTTGCCAGATACACAATCACACTCATAAAAAATAAAATAGAAAGTCTTCTTCAGCACACTTTAATTGTAAAATGAAATAAACAAAGTCTAATCTCCACACCTGTACAACTTGATCATTATCTGATGCACATTTTGGCACCTGATCAGTCCCAACTATTCTTATGCTAGCCCCAGTAGCCTTCCGCATTTCTGATATTATTGCTCCACCTTTTCCTAACAAACAACCAACTTGGCTCGATGGAACTACAAGACGTGCAGTAACAAGTGACCTGTTACTTAATCCAGAGTCTAGCCCCTTCTCAAAACCAGATTCAATGGACCTGGAGTAAACAAGCACGGCAGCCTTTTGTGCTGGGGAATATCTTGACTCAGGATTCTGTATAAATGAACAATCAATAAGTTGATAAAAACAGTAATAATAACGATACACACACAACTGAAAGACACAAATAAGTAAAAATGGAAAGATTATATTTATCAGACCTCGGAAGCAGTAATGGTAATTATTCGATCCTCACACCCAGCAACTGAAGGACCAATACTTATTGTAGCCCCGGTCTCACTCTGAAGAGCTCTAACAATATTGCCTCCCTTTCCAATAACTCCCCCAACTCTATCATTTGGACAAAGTATTCTGAAGGTGACTTCCTGCTCAAGTGCCTTTGGTTCCAGGGAGGAGACCCTATTAACTTCTGCTGGCAATGAGTGAACTCTGGTGCCATAGCTGCTAGAGCAACTGGATAAAACAGACAGTGCAGAGCTCCTCAGCGGAAGACGATCTACAGTCTCATGTGGTACTGCAGTAACTTCAGTTAAAGTCTCACGAGGAAAGGCATCTATGGCTTCATACTGGAGCATTTCATAAGGTTTGCTTCCTATTATCATTGTTCTATCAACAGGATGACAATCTTGAAGACGTTGGGAAACTGCAACAAGTGCCTTCTTTACGGATGACACTCTGCCTTCTATCTGTCACAGTACACAACCAAAAGATATTTTCTCAGCACAAGAAAATTTTCACAACATACCTAATTTGAAGCCTATTTACCTACAAAACAAGAAAGAAAAACTAATCACACTACAATAAGCTAACAACTCATCGACCAGCCAGATGAAACACTTAACCCAAAATCTTGAATGAACACTAAATTCTTTATCCGGAAATCTTGAATGAACACTAAACACTTCACCCTGAAAACCCTATTCCTACCAAAACAGAAAAAACTAATCCACTACAATAAACTAACAAACCATATCTAGCAGCTCCTGAAACGCTTAATCCTAAAAACTGAAATGAATACTGGACAAGGAAGCAGCAGAATAAACACTAGCAGTAGTAATCGAAGGCCTCAGTGGTGTTAACATAAAAGTTCAAGTGACAAATGCAGAAGTGAAAAAGAGTAAGAAGCAAAAATACCTCAATGATTTCATCCGAAGAGGAGGCACAAAGCGGCAAATCATCAGTTAAAACCCTAATTTTACATCCAGTGTTCTTCTTGATCCTCTCCACCACTCTCCCGCCCTTGCCTATGACGGAGCCCGCTTGCGCCGCTTCCACCACAAGCCGGCAAGACATCATCATGTCGCCGACTTCGACGCCCTCCATCTCCGCTGCCACATCGAGGATCCTATCGAACACCAACAGCAGCGCTTCCTGCGCCTTCGAAACCTCAACCGCCTCATCATTTCCCAGCACAACCTTCCCGCTGATGGTGGCGTCGGCAATGACCAGGATGATACGGTCCGGCAACTCCGGCGACGCGTCCTCGATTCGGATCTTAGCGCCGGTGGACTGCTGGAGTTTTTTTATAATGGAGCCCGACTTGCCGATTACGCCGCCGATTCGGGAGGCGTTGCAGAGCAGGCGGAAAGCCGCGTGGCCGGGCGGCACGGAGAGCGGCGGCGGCGGCGGCCTGGACAACCTGGAGCGCTTGGAAGGTCCCTTCGGAGGAAAAGGGTGTGGGTCCGGTGCGGAACGCTTAGCTGGCGGAGAATGAAAGGTGCTTCCCATAGTTCTCTTTTTCCTCTCTGCGTATAAATTCAAAATTTCGGCAAAGATTTCGAAAGTTAAGAGTTGCAGAAAGAGGAAGCAGAACAGAGAGCTCTGAACTCTGACGCTAAAATGCGCAGAGAGAGAAACACGCCGGTGCGCAGCACGCCTAGGGTTTCTCAACGCGCGCAAACAGAGGCTTTGCTTTGCCTTTTTTTCTTATTTATAATAATAATATATATATATATATATATATATATATATATATATATATATATATATATATATATCAGCAAGAAGACGATGTTGACCACTTGGTGGCGTGGGTCACGACCAAAAAAACGTTATATCCATTCAATTTCCGCTAAATATATTTTTTTCCTTTTTTATTAATAGCTTTTTATTATAGAATGTATGTGTTTGGTTTAAAGTTAAGACAATTTAAAAGTATTACTTTTTTTTTCCTTTGTATTTTTTTTTAATTAACCCTTAATTCACACAACATTTTCCAATTCTTATACCAGACAAAGTTAATATTTGCACTAGAAAATATTATTTCTTTACTGTTAAAGTGATTATGTAGATTCTAGAATTTATATATCAGAAATCATATTTTAAGTTACTGTTCATTCATTCCACCCATTTAACAGTTGTTTTATGTAATAAAATATTATATAAATAATAAAATAATATATAAGTGTCAAATAAATATTTAAGGTGAACAATATTCGTAACGTATCACCACTTTTTATATTTTGTTTTGATATGTGCAAGTTAAGAGTATGGATTTTTCATATTTTGATATGAAATATTTATAGTCTAATGATGCTTGTTATTATTGTTGGTAGATCATTTGCAGTATATATTGAAGGAAGACTAGTAAAAGGCCAAAAATAGTGATTATAAGGTGATGTGTTTGTATTAAAACCTGAAACTCGAATTAACCTTGTTATGCAAAATAAATAAAAAATTATAGGAATTAGATCATCATAGATATTTAGATAAAGGTGAATAGTGAAAATTAATTTAAATAATATAAACGAGATGACAATCAACATAAAAAAAAAAAAAATCAAAGATGAAATAATCTATAAATATCATGTTTTTAATATTATTGATTTGATTAAGGTAAGAGATCCTCATGTGATAATAATTTCATAGTTACCTAATAATTTTGAATGGAGAAAATGACAAGCATATGTCTAGTGTGTTAATGTAAAGTAAAGAAAGGTGAAACATTTTTTAGGTATGATTTCATTCTGTATTTATTATAATGGATATATTTTTTTTACAAAAAAATAAATAAACCGTGTTTCCCTAATATCATTTCAATAATAGATAAGTAGTATGTGATTAGTTTTAATTAAAATAATCTCAATAAAAAATAAATAAAATTGAAATCACATATTATTTCGCTCAAAAAAATAGAATAGAAATCATGTCCATGTAATATGAATTAAAAAAAATTAATTAATTTGACCTTATAATGTATTAAATTTTAAGTATGGGGTGAAATAATTAATTAATTTTGTGCATAAATTTCCATGCATATGTTGGTAGAATAATTAATTAATTTTCTGTATTAGTGGTATTAATTAATTCTTATGCATAATACATTAATTCTCAGGCATGAAATAATTAATTGGTGCATTAATTTGGTATTCTTAGATTTCATTAGTGAATTAATTAATTAGGTGTATTAATTCTCACATGAAATAATTAATTAATCTCATATATTAATTTGATGGATTTTTCATTATAGATGTATCAAGATTTTCTCACATTAGCATGATTTCTATTATATTACTGAAACATGTAAAATTGACACAATTTCAACTCTATTTTTTGTATTGAAATTGTGTTACACTGATCCAATTTATCCATCCTTTAAAAAAAATATCCTTTATGATAAATATGGAAATAAATTATACAAAAATAATATTTTGTCCACCCAAATAAGATCACAATGATAGATTATATAATATAAAAAAATTATTACTAATTATTATGGTTTGATGTATTTTCTTATGAACTTTCTAATTATTCATTCAAATATTTTTATCTTTGTCATATAATGTATGATGATTTTAAAAAAATCATCCTAACATGACTAATTGAGGTGACTAAGAATAAATAAGGAAGAATGAAATATAGAGTTCCAGTAATGTGATACAATAATGTATAATTTTTAAGAAATAGGTATTCAAAGTGGCTTTATTAATTGCCTAAGTAATTAATAATGTCATTATTTTGAAACAAGTAGTTCATTTTATGACTGAATAAAAAAAAAGAACATAATCTTTGAGATTGACTTAGAAAAACGTATAAAAGATTAATCGGATTTTCTGAAACAAACATTTAGGATTTTTGTATTTTGAAAATTAATTATTTATCTCATAATGAAAGAGAATTCTTCCATTTATGTGTTTTTTTTTCTGGAATGAAAATTAAATGTGTATATTTCCTTTCGAGATGTCTCACACGAAATAATATTCATATGAAAAGATTAGAGATAATATTAGTAAGAAAGTCCATGATAGAAGATAGTTACGAATCTAAATTATCTTAGGTGTATCTATATTTTGCAGAAATAAGTTTAATGTTAACGTAACTCGACTTAAACCAATTAAGTCAACATGTCAAAGTAGAACAGTCAATGTCAAAGTAGAACAGTCAATTGAATCCAGTCCATTAGATAAAGTCAATCATTTGTTTTTCTTACACTAAAATTATACAAAATTTACAACAAAATAAAATAACGAATAATATTTAGACCAAACAGGTAAAATTGCTTTTGGACTAGGATTTTCTAGCTCCAACTAGCCCATCGAACTTCACCTAATTCATTTTTTTTCAAGCTTGAACTATGAGCCTATTTTGGTATGGAAAATGATAGTTTGACACTTTTTTTCTCTTATCTCCATTTGACACTTTTTTTCTCTTACCTCCATTTGACACTCCGACGTGGCAGTGTTGTCCTGCCTGACAAAGAAAGAGAAACACCGATGGTTTTCTAATTACGTAGTTCATGTTTGTCTTTTTGCAAAGGGTTGCTTTTGTCATTTCCCATCTGAAAATGCAGGACAATTTGAGAGGAAAAAACAGATCTCATTCTCTCATTGCACTCATTAACCCCGCATCCTGTGAAGGAGAAAGAACAGACGAAACAACAAGATTCTCGTTCTTTCTGCCCACAGATCCGCCTTCGTTTTTCTGGTCGCAAGACCACCGTCATTGTGGTGTTTCCTACCGTGCTGTGTTGAAATAAGTGGTTCTCTGCGTACAAATAAGTGGTTTGTTGTCTTCACCAACAAGACCAAGGACATGTTCACAATTGCTCCTGTGTTGAAATAAGTGGTTCTCTGCGTACCAATAAGTGGTTTGCTGTGTTAACCAACGCGACCAGGGACATGTTCACACAATTGGTTCTCGGTGTTGAAATAAGTGGTTCTCTGTGTACAAATAAGTGGTTTGTTGTGTTAACCAACGCGACCAAGGACATGTTCACACAATTGGTTCTCGGTGTTGAAATAAGTGGTTATCTGCGTACAAATAAGTGGTTTGTTGTGTTAACCAATGCGACCAAGGACATGTTCACACAATTGGTTCTCGGTGTTGAAATAAGTGGTTCTCTGCATACAAATAAGTGGTTTGTTGTGTTAACCAACGTGACCAAGGACATGTTCACAATTGGTTCTCGGTGTTGAAATAAGTGGTTATCTGCGTACAAATAAGTGGTTTGTTATGTTAACCAACGCGACCAAGGATATGTTCACATAATTGTTCCTGTGTTCAAATAAGTGGTTCTCTGCGTACAAATAAGTGGTTTGCTGTGTTAACCAACGCGACCAATGACATGTTCACACAATTGGTTCTCGGTGTTGAAATAAGTGGTTCTCTGTGTACAAATAAGTGGTTTGCTGTGTTAACCAACGCGACCAAGGACATGTTCACAATTGGTTCTCGGTGTTGAAATAAGTGGTTATATGCGTACAAATAAGTGGTTTATTGTGTTAACCAACGCGACCAAGGACATGTTCACACAATTGGTTCTCGGTGTTGAAATACGTGGTTCTTTGCGTACAAATAAGTGGTTTGTTGTGTTAACCAACGCGACCAAGGACATGTTCACACAATTGGTTCTCGGTGTTGAAATAAGTGGCTATCTGCGTACAAATAAGTGGTTTGTTGTGTTAACCAACGCGACCAAGGACATGTTCACACAATTGCTCCTGTGTTCAAATAAGTGGTTCTCTGCGTACAAATAAGTGGTTTGGTGTGTTAACCAACGCGACCAAGGACATGTTCACACAATTGGTTCTCGGTGTTGAAATAAGTGGTTCTCTGCATACAAATAAGTGGTTTGGTGTGTTAATCAACGCGACCAAGGACATGTTCACAATTGGTTCTCGGTGTTGAAATAAGTGGTTATATACGTACAAATAAGTGGTTTGCTGTGTTAACCAACGCGACCAAGGACATGTTCACAATTGCTCCTGTGTTGAAATAAGTGGTTCTCTGCATACAAATAAGTTGTTTGCTGTGTTAACCAACGCGAGCAAGGACATGTTCACAATTGGTTCTCGGTGTTGAAATAAGTGGTTATATGCGTACAAATAAGTGGTTTGTTGTGTTAACCAACGCGACCAAGGACATGTTCACAATTGGTTCTCGGTGTTGAAATAAGTGGTTATCTGCGTACAAATAAGTGGTTTGTTGTGTTAACCAACGCGA
>Ga0209489_101352_pt1 | contig 50244 bp, 24 predicted proteins | sample SiratrowhiteBW_FD_187527 | JGI IMG/M metagenome (GOLD analysis project Ga0209489, IMG submission 187527) | Root nodule microbial communities of legume samples collected from California, USA - Siratro white BW (SPAdes) (version 2) | ecosystem: Host-associated > Plants > Roots > Nodule | place...
TTTTTTTTTTTTTTTTCAGCGATCAAGATGATTATGAAGTTGTGCGAAAAGTGGGCAGAGGGAAATATAGTGAAGTTTTTGAAGGCATAAATGTGAATAGCAATGAGCGCTGCATAATCAAGATTCTGAAACCTGTCAAGAAAAAAAAGGTACTCCCTTATTAGTTTGTCATGGCTTTTCGCAGTGGTGCTTTATGAGAACTATTCTCCTAATCTGCTGCATAATGCACATGTTTTTACTCTAAAAATTTCCCGCACACTCCTCAAGCATTTTTATGAGGTCAGTGTTTTATTATAACCTTAAAATTCATTATGAGATGTTAAAGTAATCGGTTTTTAACATGAAGAATATAAGAGCATAGCACTTCTATGTGCTAACAACAAATAAATAGAGGGCATAATGACATGATCTGCAACATTGATATGATAATAGTTGGTTATATTGCAAGTCAGTGGACCCTCCGCATAGAGTTTTAGGTGAAAATTTGAGCTAAGCTTGATGAATTTTCTTGAAAAAGGCTAGTACCATTGTAAAATATCCAGAGGAGTGATTAAGGCAGGTCTCAACTTATTCTTTATACAGTCACGCACAAGTCAATGTAAGAAAAAAATCACTATCATACCATTAGTGGTTTTTAACGAGATCATTTGATCTCAAAATTCACCATTGGATGGAAAAGTCTTGTCTACAGCTATATGATTAAAAATTGTGTCGATAGAAAGTTAGAGTGACAATCAAGCTTTACATGGGTGTCAGTTGATTCCTCCTATATATGAATGATTTGGGTCTGGTGCACCTGCAATGTGGTTTTGCAAATTCCATTTTGTTGAATCAGTAAGATTACGTTGTCCAAATCAGTAGTCCATCTTATGATGTTGGAATTAATAATATACTTGTAAGCTCTTTTTCTTTGGATTGACAAATGTTAGTTGTTAATATTTTTAGTTTTTGTTAATATATTTGTAATTCATATTTTCTTAGCTTCATTTTGTTTCGTATTATGCCATTTCAAATTCTTTTGATTTTTTTCTTACTTTGTTAGTTGTTCAACATCATTTTGCAGATTAAAAGAGAGATAAAAATACTTCAGAATATTTGTGGAGGACCAAATATTGTCAAGCTTCTTGATATTGTTAGAGATCAACATTCCAAAACTCCTAGTTTGATATTTGAGTATGTCAACAGCACAGATTTTAAAGTTCTATATCCAACCTTGACTGATTATGACATACGCTATTACATATATGAGCTCCTTAAGGTGAAATATTTTCCTTCAATCTCCTGTATTATACTTGGTAGTTGGTACTGCCATTCTTGTTGTCCTCTCCGTAATCAACATATTGTTTTTCCTTAAACAATGTTTGAGAGAGGACTCCATACATGAATACAATGTTAATGTGTATAAGGCTTATAATCATTTTCTTATGTACCCGGAAAATTATTATTATTAAATATTTGAGCAAATGTGTATTGAGAACCTTTTCTGGTTCTCTGAATGCTTTAGCGTTGAATTGCAGGCCCTGGATTACTGTCATTCTCAAGGCATTATGCACAGGGATGTCAAGCCTCATAATGTTATGATTGATCATGAGTTACGAAAACTGCGCTTGATTGATTGGGGTCTTGCTGAATTTTATCATCCTGGAAAGGAATATAACGTCCGTGTAGCTTCAAGGTACTGTCCTCTGACCAATAAACCACAGTTTCTAAGAACAGATGCGAAATAGGAGTGAATAATGGAGTGTATTGGTATTTGACATAAATTGAAACTAATATGGCCTGACACAACATTTTTCTTTTTCAGAATGGACAAATTCATTGCTTTAATTCTGATGTTTTCTGATGTATATATAAGTAACCGACTATTAGACAATGTTTGCTAAGTTAAATATGCCGAGGGTTTAATGGTAGTCTACTTGTATTCCGGCTTACTCCTTTAAGTGCATTTCCAATGCTCTTCATATAAGCACAGCTCCCATTATTTGATTTTCTTTTCAGATATAATTTATTTTTGTATAATCATTCTTAGGTTAAAACTTGACAAGAAAAAATGACTATCTAAATTTTCCTAGGCTTATATTTTATGAGTGTAATTCAAGTATAGCCTGTGATTTCCTTTTAAATGTCATTGACCCAAATTGGCATGTATAATGCTTTTGTTTCTCAGATACTTTAAGGGTCCTGAACTTCTAGTTGATTTGCAAGACTATGACTACTCGTTAGACATGTGGAGCCTTGGCTGCATGTTTGCTGGAATGGTATGAGTTGTAACTACAAACTAAAGGGTTATATATGGCATACTCTTGACATCATTTATGCAGATGGTCTAAATTTTAACATATATGATTAAAAATGTGTAATTCTGGTTTTGTTTTTTCATTGTACTTTATGCAGATATTTCGCAAAGAACCTTTCTTTTATGGCCATGACAACCATGATCAGCTTGTGAAAATAGCTAAGGTTACATTTGTCGCGGTTTGCCATTGTAAATTTTTGCGTTACCTTGATGTCGTTGTTGTACACAGTAATTTCATATTTTAGTTCCAAGCTACGATATCTTGTCCTCTATTTAATGTGGTTGTCAGAGTATAAAATAATTAACCATTGTTTAGCATTATTAAAATATTAATATTAATTTTTAACCGAGTTTCTAACAGACTTTGTAGAGATACTTTTCTTTTTATATTAAGTTATTGTTATTATTTTTATTGTTACTGTTTTTAATTATTAGTGATATGTAGGTGCTTGGGACTGATGAACTGAATGCTTATCTTAATAAGTATCATCTGGAACTTGATCCTCAACTTGATGCGCTTGTTGGAAGGTATCCCCAGCTTTATATCAATAACTGTTTATCATGAATAATTTCCGCGGGAGTTTAACATTTTATAATTTTCCTCTTCATGCTCTCCTTAGAAGCGTGCTGATTTTATTTTGACTTTATTTTCTCTTGGTAGATAAATGAGGAAGTATTACTGACTTGACACGTTTTATTATGTAACGCTATTTTCTATTGCAGACACAGTCGAAAGCCCTGGTCTAAATTTATCAATGCAGATAATCAGCATCTTGTGTCTCCTGAGGTGGCTCTTCGATTTTTCTATCTGACATTGTTAACCTTTTGATTAAGTATGGACTTCATTTTAACAATTCTTGTATGGCATGTAGGCAATTGATTTTCTTGATAAGCTTCTTCGATATGATCACCAGGACAGGCTAACAGCTAGAGAAGCAATGGTAATGATAAAGAACTCACTATTTTGTAGTTTTTTTTTTTTTCAATTTGCAGTAAGATGGTTCCTTTTTTGCATTAACTTTAAAATCATTTGCTTTAACACATTTATATTTTTTGGAAATTTACAATTTTCGTCATTGAAGTTCAATCTACGTTTTACTTTAGTTATCTTATGTTTTTATTCAATTTCATCCTCTCTGTTTTTTTTTTCCGTGCCAATGTTTTTCTCCTAGTTTACGATAGATGCGGTCTTGCAAGATATTTTTTGTTGTCAACATTTTGGACTAAGGTTTCTTCATTTGTACTTAAATAACCACCAGAAACCTTTAAACTGTCCCTGTCCCTGTCCCATCTTTGTTCACCATTTAGACATGTAGTTAAGCATATTTGACCAAATATTTTACCTTCATCTCTCTATCGCCATTAACCATTATCATGAACCCATATCCAAGCACCAAAACATCCTCGAAAAGTTGGAAGACAAAGTGAAGTTCAAGCAAAACGTTGGCACGAAAAAAAAGTATTGACAAAAAATAACTCGAGACTGAATTGAATAAAAGAGTTAGATGATCAAATCGAAAAACCAACAATAAATTTAGTGGACAAAAATTATGATTCTATTGTTTTTGGCGTATTTCTTATTAATGACACCCATTATTTTTAAACACTTCACCAACCTCTATCAATTTTATCTATCTGTCTACCACATCATAACATTTACAAAAAAACGTTCTTTTCTCTCTCTCTCCAAATGTCATTTGAGTGTTATTTATTATTTTGGATGTCTATCTATCATTTTCCTTATTAATTAGTTTATTTATTTTTAAGCTGAGTGCGCTAACTTTTTGCTGTCATTTTGGTATTTGTCCCCGCAGGCACATCCATATTTCTCTCAAGTAAGGGCAGCAGAAAGTAGCAGAATGAGGACACAGTAACTTTTGATCACTTATGGATCCATAAACTCGAGTTAATATATTTGGGATTGTTTTATGATATCCGAACGCGCACCTTCGTTACCTTCTGTTTATTACAGAGTAGTTTTCCCGTGGAGTGTATCCATATTATATTCTCAGATGAGGAATAATGTTATTGACAGTTGTTGAAAATTGTAAGGGTCTTGAAAGCTATACAATCTTAAATAACCTGGGTTGTTAGATTTGAAAAAAAAGTCTTCTGCTTTTATTTTAATTATCTAATTGTGTAATGTCATTAATTTTCCTTTATTCATTATTTTTTTTTTTGTAGAATGGTGAAATAAATAATAAAAATATTTCTTAGTCACTTTATGCTACTATAAGATGGTTAGACTGATAATATAAAGCAGCAAATGCCTTTCCAAATGTACTTTTCTCGTAATGCAGTTGTGACATTGAATATCAGTCACCTTTATCCAACTTTTTAACTTTTATACAGCTGAAATAAATTTTATAGAGCGTCTGGATATGTATTGGATTAGGTGTGTATTGGTTTAGAGTTTGATATACAGGTTTTCAATTTTTTAAACGAAATCACGCCTAAGATCATATTGGACCGTGATTTCTTTTGGAGAGCAAATGTCACCACTCCAAAGTATGTTTATATTATCACTTAATCATAAACTTTAGTATATGATTTGTTTTATTCAAAATGGAAAATAAGTGATGCAATGTTGTATAAAATAGTGTTAATTAATCGAAACTACCACATATAAACCTATGTATAATAATTATCTTGGAATTTATATAGTGGTTTTTAATAATTGTATAAAACTTTACGCATATAATATATATATATATATATAGGCATTAAATTCCCTTTAGGAAAATGCTTATGAAAATTGAACTTTAAGAGCATTTTAGCTTGTGGGTTCAGTCCAAAAATATCTATGTCCATTAAACAGTAGCTTTTATGTTTTTAAGTGATCAGTCTTTCTCACTAATTATTTGTCGAATCACATAAATTTTACATTCGAGATAGTCAGGTCGGTCTTTAATATAAGAAAAAATACTAATGATATTATTGAACTAAATCGTATAAGTCGAACATAATTTCAAATTATAAGATACAATCAGGGTTAATATTTATACATTATAGTCATATATACGACAAATACTAACTTCATATTAGCATTTTAAAGTCTTGTAAATAACTACCTTTTCACGTCAAAATATGAAGATAAAACAAGCGGCAAGATATTATTTCAAGTGAGCTTGGATGTAAATGACATTGAAGCAAATAAGCTATAAAGCTTCAGCTTTGATACCTCGGTCCATACAAGATTCCCACAATTTAAATCTTAGATCTTGAGTTGAGCTTGCAGAATCTCAAGATAAAGGCCAGTTACAAGTCGAAAATTATTTGCACTGTTAGCTTGAAGAAATAAAAATAGATTAAATCAACTTGGCAGGAGGAAAAGACCAAGATACTATTGAGCTCAGGACAGACAACGATCCTCTAAAGTTATAAAAACTGGAGTCCATATATTAAAATTATTATATATTAAACTAAACGATGGGATCAGATTCCATCCAGCTGATAAAATAGTGAGGATCTATTTCACCAAAAAATTTCATTTTGGTTCCAGACTCCGAAAGCCAAAATGATTGATAGTAAAGTAATTGTCAGATAAGATTAGAACTTAAGTTGATGTAACACTTTAATATTAACACGAACGATCATTAAACAGTTACAACTAGACAGAAAGTGCATCACACAGTTTTCGCCCTGATCATGAAGAGAAATTATAATAAAAACACCCTGCTCTCCCTGTCTCTCATAATTCCCAAGGCACAAACACAGAAATACATATTTAATATAAAGAGAAAATGGAGGAAGATCTCTGTGAATAGTTTAAGGAAGAGGTCATGATGATATAAATTTTCTCCACTTGCAGTCTCCAATATGTTCACTTTTTCAGATGAGGAAAACAGGCATAAACATCAGATTTAGGGTGTTTGGCTTCAGCATGCTCCCTACACTTCACTTCCGAAGTGGTGCACATAAATGTTTGCATGCACACCTTGCACTGCATTCATCAATCAATATACATTAATGATGATCAGTAAAGAGTTCCAATTCTTCAGCCATCACTAAAATAACGTGCATATTTCAATAGTATAAGTGAACACATCACATGCATGTACAAAATGTGCCCATATAAGCAAATTTATACTGCAATCTCCATCTAAAATAATGGAGTAATCCATCAATTTAGCCACCATGTATTGCTCCATCTTCTTAATGTCTATAGTAATAAAACTGTAAGTAATTCTTCAAGAACTGTTGGGTATTACCAGGCCTAGTGTGAAACCTGATTTCCATTTTCACTGCCAACTCACAGCGTTATAATAAAATCATACCATTTTTTCCATGAACAGGGAACGTAAATGCAGAAGATATCCCAGAACAAAGGGTGGATGACAAACACTAAATAAAGAACTCTTTCAGCCGTAACAGAAATGTGTCAGTATTAGCAAATTTATACAGAAATCTCCATCCAGGAAATGGCATAAACCATTACTTTGGACCCCAAAATATTACTCTATCTCCTACGTAGTCCCTAGAATAATAAAACTTTACAAGTAATTCTACAAGCAGTGTATATCCATCGGTTTAGTCTTTAAGTTGATATAATTTTTAACAATTGATATTAGATATCACCAAGGAGAGAGGGTAATCCTTCAAAGATGAAATTGATGGTTAATTGACAATATTAATATCGAATTTAATATTCTATACAATAAACCGTGTGAGAAATTCAAATTAAGCGGAGAAAAAACAAAAGGAGTTGTTAGTGGAGATTACAAACACAATATTACCTGAATGGTCATTGCTTTCTTGTTTGAATCCAGTTGGCTTCCTGCATAAATCAAACAAATTCCTAAGTTAGGAACGAAGCCAGATCTAACACATACGGTCTCGATTTTCATAATTTACTTTCCAAAAAACGGATTTTTACAAATGAAAGTATTGATTGGAATGTGGAAGAACTCTAGCGAATTGAACAGAGGATGAATGAGAAAGTATGATTAGGTTGGAGGAAGGGGCGAAGGAAAATTACCCTTTCCGGCGGCCTTCTGCTTCTCGAGATTCTTTTCACGAGCCATCTTTGACTTCTGGCCATTGCCTCCCCCCATGTCTGATACCGCAGGAAGGATGAAACCCTAAAGACCCTAATTTTTTTCTCTCAAGTAAACGGAAGCAAGAGCCCAAGGTTAGCACCAACGGGGATATATTATGGTTCAATGATCAAGGCCTCGAAGGACCCAAATTATTTTGTCCCACCAAACACGCTTCTTACAAAAATATAATTGGGGTAAATATATTTTTGCAGCATGAAATTTTAACGTTTTCTTGTGTTTTTAATCTATTAATTAGGTTATTGAGTTAATATTATTTATTTTCTTAAGTGGGCGATGTAGTTGTTATTTTACTTCATATCTTTAGAAAATTTTAACAAAAATTAAATTAAAAATATTTAAATTTACAATAAACTTATAAATTATTAAAAAAAAATTATGAATTTTTGTCCTAGCATTTTAAAATCTTGACTTTTCGTTATAAAATATATGACCCAGGATTTAAAAATAAAAGTGATATATTTATAGGAATTAAAATATAAATGATAAATTTGAAAGAATTTAAAATATAAAATTACAGGAATTAAACATATAAAATAGCATATTCACATAAATAAAGAATACAAAATATTTAAATATTAATATGCTTTTTGTATTTACTTATTCACCTACGTATTCTTCTTCTTTTTTTTTTCTCGTTTTAAAAATGTCATTCTTTTTAATTGATAGTAATTTTACTTGCAAATTATATAAATTATAACCATCTAAATATTACAATTTTAAATTTCATACACATCGAAGTCCATCTTATTTAACATGTGAACTATGGAATAAAATAAATGTTATTTCTATGGCTCTTCAATTAAAATTAAAATTTCACCTATGTATTACATATTGATATTAGTGAAATTCATTTTTACAAAGGTCACGGAGAATATAAAAAAATGTCCACATTAATTCATGTAAGTTTTGTTTCCATATTAATGATGTAAGATGAATAAAAAAAAAGAGGTTGTCGTCGGATGTTATTAATGGACTTCGAAGTAAAAGCTTTACCATCACTTACGTCACTTTTTAAATTTTTTTATAATTTGTTGGCTTTCCATTCTTACAAATAGGTAATCTCATATCTGTGTTTTTTATAATTTTTATTTTCTTTTTAGTTCATATAAATATGTTGTATTTAACTTTAGTATATTTGATGATATCAAATCATCATAAAACCATCGTTGTTAATATTTTTGTAAAGGAAATCGAAGAAAGAAAACAAAACTAATATTTTTAAATTCTTGTGACTAAAATCTTAAGAAAAATTTGTGGGAAAAAAATCATATTTGATTTTTTCTAAACATGAGTAAATTTGTCTTTTCATTGGATGAAACAGCATGGAGAACTTACATATTTGCGTTAAATATACAGTTATAAAAATAGCAAATTAGTTATTAGAAAATATCTGTCTTTTACATAAAGAAAAGTTTCTTAGAAATTTCAGAATAATGTTGCATTTTCTGTTTTTCATTATTACTATGGATGGAAACACTGACGTTCTTTTCTGTGAAAGGAAACATTACTGTTCTTAAAGTCTTCTACGAACCAAATGCAAGATTTAGTTTCTAACTACAAACTAACTTTTAGTTCCACCTGAATATTTTACCATTCAAATACTCTCTTAGTCTTTCATTCAATGTTGTTTTTAAAAGACCAAAGTAGTATTTGAATGATAAATTTATTCATTTAATATTAAAAATAGATTGATAATATATATATATATATATATATATATATATATATATATATATATACCCAAAATTAACTAATAACTTTAAATTTGTATTCTAAGTATACGGTTACATTTTATATTTTTTTTAAATGTCACTTATAAAGATTATATCGAATATAATTTTTATAAAAAAATATCACTAGTTTCTTAAATGAAGAATAAAATCAATATGTTTAAATTCTGTACAAATTATAAAGAAAATTAAAATAAACAAGCCAAAAATATTAAAATGAGTCAATCCAACTTTATTAATTTAATTCACTAAATTTAAAAATAAAAGTATAAAATAATATATACTTTTAGTTAATGACCTTTATATATACAACACTGAAATATTCAAATAACTAATTGGTATTAGCGGATTTGATTCCTTCTTGCTATAATTTACTTTTAATATATAACGGGTTAATCCATCTATAATATACCCCGACTCCTACTTACATATTAAATAAATTGGGTTGATTTTTCCCTATAATAAACAATTCTTCAACTTTTCTAATCTAATCAAGTCAATCATGGTAAATCAATTATATATAATTTATGACAGAATGATAATAATAATAAAAAAAACTTAAGAATAGATTTGGATTAAATTCTAAACAGTAACAGCAGAAACTATTCAACTCAAAAATTGGAAACTGTTACATTGAAATAGAATCCCTTCAGCCAGGGATTTAGTTTTTGGGTAACTACAAAATCGTTTTGAAACAATCTACCCACATTTTTCCCTTCCAAGTTCCTCACCCGTGGATATTCGAAGTGGTGGAAGAGTCATTTTCCAACACCGACATGTATGTATATTGTTCGAGTAGAAACATGTACATGTTGTTACACCTAACTTAAGTATCATATGCAAAGTAAAATATACCTTGCTCTTCTATGCTAAGCCCACTTTCTTCGTGTTGGTAACGTTATCATCAAAAAAAAGCATCAGACTTGGTCCTTTCACATTCACACACAAACTCATAAATTTTCTTTACATTACCAAGCCATGGAGTTTCTTCTATGGGAGATTGCCTTCGCCATAGTTTTATCTCTTCTACTTCCACCCGTTTTCCTCAAACTTCTCTCCGTTACCCCAAACTTCGAAGCTCAAGAGAAAGTGTGCGTTATTGGGCGTGATCATGATCATCGAGTTAAATCTGATTCCAAGAGCTGGGAAACGGATGAAGTTGTTCGAATTGTGGGGAAAATTGATGAATTCAGAGACAAATCGATACTGGGAAAACTAAGAGTCCCAGAAATTGTGGATGTGGATTGTCGATCGCCCAAGATACACAATTCAAAGATGATTGATGAGGAGAATAGTGTTTACGACGAAGTTGAACTTGTGAATTTGGCGGAGTATCATGTTGTGGATGAGAGTAATAAAGGGGTTGTGAATATCAACGAAGTTGAGGTAGAACTGATGGAGTATGATTCTTCTAGAGAGGTCAAAGCTGAAGAGGTTGAGATCTTGCAGTTCGGAAAAAATTATAATGAGATCGATGAATCTAGTAGGAACGAGGAAATTGGTGAAAACAAGGACTTGGTTGTGGATGAGGATGATTGGGAGGAAATAGAAAGAACTGAGTTGGAGAAGCGTTTTGGTGCTGCTGTTGTGTTTGTGGGATCCAAGAGCAATGCTAATAGTCTCAGTTATGAAGTGAAGATGAAGCTTCATGGTTATTACCGAATTGCTACACAGGGTCCTTGCCACGAACCCCAGCCATTGACACTGAAGTTCTCTTCTGCTCGAGCAAAATGGTACTTGATTAAAGATTACCCTGCTTATTTATTTCCTAATATTTATGTTTTTTTCAATTAGAATATATATTTTCTCTCTAGCTCTAGTTTTCGTTTGTTGCTTAGAGTTACGGTTACTCCATTAGATTGTTTGATGTGTTTAACTGAGTCATTTTTGTAAGGATTGCATGGCGACAACTTGGGATTATGAGTGCAGAGCAAGCAATGGAGCAATATATCAGCCTTTTATCAGAAAGCATTCCCCATTGGATTGCAGAAAATCCTTATGTAAGTTATTTTATTTTGTTTCTTTTTGTTCAGTTGGACTTAACGTGATGAACGAGAGTAGTTTTCTCCTTTTTCTAAACCTTCCCCAGTGGAAGAATGATTTGTTTATTTGTTAGATCTATCACAAAGAACCTTGAGGCTTTACTTTATAGTATATATTACTATCACGAGATGAATTTTTGTACTGCGGAGCCTACCATGGTTGAATATTTGTATTTCCTTTTATAACAGGATAATGCTGAGCCGGCTTCAGAAGAGATCCATGCATATGCAAAACTAACCCTATGATTCATGTTTTGAAGGCATAGATACCATGAGAAAGGTATAAATAACGGTGGGAATTGATTATTCCAGTTTTGAATTCCGACGCATAGCAATTAAAAAGATTTCCGAAATGCAGAACTGTTTGGTTTTCAAGAATGTCCCAAGCCATTGGAGGTTTACCATATTTTGCCGTGCCATTCATTCTTTTGTTACCTGCACAACAATACTGGTACAATGTAATGTCTACTCCTATTGAACTTCCATTCTAGTAGGTAAGATTTTTGTGCCTTGTGCGTTGCTGCATAGGAAGATTGTTTATAGAAGGAAATTACTTGAGCCTTCACAATATTTTTTTTTCACGGAATTAGAAATTAATGTTAGAATCCTGATACATGGAAAAATATTTGTTCACATTATATTAATTAAATACATCTACTTAACATCTGATTTTTTTTTAAAATTATTGTATTATAATAAATAATAAAATAATAATAATATATATAGTTGTAGAGTGAATGTAGAAAAGGAATACTTCTGTTAATGTGTCATGATTCGATTTTTTTGGCATAACCAACGATTTGCCATTACATAAATGGTCTCACAGTGTACAACTCAGGGTGTCTCAACACTTCACTTTACCTACCGTTGATTGCGTGTCACTGGAAACAAGATTAGATTATACGTCATGTTCTTTCATCAGTCTTTTTTCACAACTTCATCTACATGAACAAAAAAACAAAATAGAGGAGTTCCATGCGTCAAGGAAAAATTAACTTTCAATGTTTGGAACTATGATTACATTAGATGAAAATGCTAACAAGAGTTTTGTCACTGAATTTTTCCATGAGAGGTCTTGTGTGGATACTGGACAGTATTTGTCACGATCTAGTTGAGATGAAAACTAATAATGCTAGTTCTTTTCCTCTTAAATTTAACCATAGTAGACACTATTCTTCTCTAAGCATCTCAGTAGACACTATGCAATAATATTTTTTGTTTTCTATCTCTCTAATATCATATTTACTATCCTCTCTTTTTTCATACTTTAAGTTTCCACTAAAGTGAAGACCCCTGTTCATTCAAATGCTACTAGCTATAGCACTTGCTATTCAAAACTACAAATAACGCATGACGTGCATTCCGCGGGAACGTCCTGCTGCAAACAAACATCAAGACTTTTTGATCATATAATTTCCTCATCGGGTTGATTTGCTGTTTGAACAGAAAATAGGAATACAAAATTTCGTAAATCAATAAATATAGTTGAGTTAAATTTTAAAAAGGAAATTGTTAACTAATTTTTTTAAAGCAACGTTTAAAGAAATAAGAATGAATTTAACAGTTAAAAATTAGAAACCTCATAAATTTTTAATAGTATTGTAAAAAATACGTTGAATTTTCAAATAAGAAAACATTCTAATTTTTTTTAATTTTAAAAAATTTAATTAAAATACGCAGATATAAAAGTTTTTTATATTGCGATATATTATTAGTTTAATAATTTTATAATAATTATTTTAAAAGTCATATTTAAAATGTTTTTGATAACAATATAACTATTTATTTTTCATAATAATGCATGAAATTTAAACTCATTCTGATAATGAAATTGTAAAAAAAAAAAATAATAATCATTTTAGTTTATGAAGATTTTAAAATTAATTAGAATTTAGAAAATTATGCATAAAAATCTTATCTGAAGACTTGCTTTAAATGATTAAAAAAATATAAACAGTCTTCAAAAGTGTAATTTACAATTATGCATGTTTACGAAAGTTTTAAGTCCTCTGTTACTTAAGTCCAGTTTTTGTTAGAAAATATCTACTTAGAAAATCTCAATTTGTTCTACTTTCTAATATTTTATCCTAATTTATACTTTTACTATCATTTTACTTTTTCTTTTTTAAAATATCAATAAAAAATAATAGTAAATGGTTAGATTGAATTATTAAAATAAAGATAAGTGATTAAAATCAGAACTAAAATAACAACAAGTAATTAAATTTAAAAACTAAATGATAGCATGCCGCAAAATTTGAGAAATAATTATTAAAGTTTAGAAATCAAAATATAAGTGGGTGTGATAGGAAAGAGATTTTTTAGTGACGAGATTAAAGTGAAAAAAAAAATGTTTTGATATAAGTATATTATATTTTTTAAAAGAGTTAATGTTGTTTTTCTACATTTTAGCTTGTCCATATTAAGTTTATTCATCTATATACTTGTTGACAATTTTGCTGGATTTGAAGTTAGAAGCTCTGACGATAATAAACATATTATATGTTTATACGAGATTAGAAATGTTGTCCTTTTAATACTTATCATTAATTTTTTTTTAATAAAAATTAAATTTAGGTGAAACTTTACTTATTTCCCAATCATATACTATCAGAACATTGACAATTGAAAGTGTTATAAAATTTGTTATAAGATGTATTTTGTATGAGTTTCATCATCATAATTATTTCAAATTTTACTTCAAGGTATATTTTAAATGTTTAAACATATTTTTTTTTATCTAAAATTTGTAGTATAAATACATGATTGTAAATATTAGAATTTTGTTCGTTAATACTATTTTTATTTTTAAGTATTTGGAATATATTATCAAAGTCTTTTATGACCTATATACCGAAGACGTTATTACCAGGCTACCACCACACAGACCAAATTCTCGTTTTGTTAGCTCCATCCGCGGTATGAGTTTCATTAATCGAACCACCGCCCTTCGTCGATCAAATCTATCGTCTCCCTCAGACTCACTCTCCGCCTCTTCCCGTTATCGAACCACAACCTAGGGTTTGCCTCAGATTCCAAGGGAACGTGAATTCCTGCATTGTCAAACGGAGAATATAAAAAGACCGATGGGAGTAGTCATTGAGAGCTCCGTTTGGGAACTAAATCCATCCGTATACATCTTCATCTTCCTCTGTTGCTGCTTCTCGATCTTTCTTTTCCCTCACGTCTCTAACCTCAACAGAACCTCCACAATCTTCGACCATGGAACCTCTCACTCGTTTCTCCGTTTCCAGCGGAATTTCCTCTTCGTCTATTCTCTCGCATCAGGTTGCTTTCACTCCATTTTCTTATTCATTGTAGGATCTTCGGTTTCTCTTACAATGTGCGGGATCAGCTTTCGAAACTTAGGAGTTTTTTTGCTTACGGAGGAAGAATTGAAACCTAAAGAAAAACAAAATATCTTATTAGCTTTAGCTGAACATTTTCTGATTAACTTTAGCCGAACGTTCATTTCTATGTTTTGAAAATTGATTTATATTCTACTTACTTTTTTAATCTGTTGTTCTGTTTCTGAATCAAAATTCCGAAACTCGCTTGTATTAATTAGTTACTCAATTGAGATTTAGATCTGTAAAGTGCAAGTGTGAATGACGGTTTCGTTTCTCCTCTCAGTAATGGAAGGTCTATGGTCAGTGTTTGGGGAGTATGAATTTGCTGCATATGGATTCGGCAGGGAAACTATGGTTAAGTCTCTGTGTTACGGATATACAACAGCTCTCTTCGCTGCTCCTTTCCTTGGCGTGCTTTCGGATTTGATGTGAGGCTTTAGTTTTTAGTCGTTGACGTTACTGATCAATTAAGATTAATAATTATGTTTAAGTAATTCAATGATGAGTTTAGTGTTAATTGTCAGCCTTTGCAATTGTGATGTTTAAGTAGCGCCATATTATGGTGTGTTTGAGTAAAGATGATTTGGTTGTTTAACTATTTTAATGACAATGTACATCGTCCTAAGTATAACTTGGAATTCCTTCCGTTTGGAAGACTTATTGTCACTGTGAATGATTGTTGATGTATAATTTACTTTAGTGTTTTCCGTTTATTGGTGGCTTTTGAGATGATATTAGGAGTATTTTTTAAAACGCATCCTTTCAAGACATTTACATTTCCAATTATTGAGGAAGAATATGATCAATATTCCGATGTCAATCTCATTTTCCTGTGAATTGTTATCACTTCAATATTTGTTATTTTGGTCATGATCAATATTCCGATGTCAATCTCATTTTCCTGTGAATTGTTATCACTTCAATATTTGTCATTTTGGTCATGACATCCTTCTATTTGTGATTTCAACCTGGGTTTGCTAAGTTAGATGTAATATATGAAGCATCTTGGTTATTCCAGAAGCACTAATGCTAAATCATGCACATTCAAGAAATTTTATACATTTCTGTGTACAAATTTATGATGATTTGAGAAGATTATTCTAACTCTATTTAATTTTGATGTAGAGGTCACAAGAAAGCTAGTTTAATCTTCTGCATTCTACACTTCTTTTTTGGCGTATGGAAGAAGATTTCAGAGCAGCCAAGTGTATTCATGACTAGCACATGTCTCTCTCTGGCCAATACAATATTTTCATTTAGTTTTGAGAATTGGATGGTCACCCAACATGAAAAGGTAATAGGTAAATCTTATCCTTTTTTTTATCTTGATTTCCACATAGGCACAGATTTCAGTCTAAGCATCCACAACTTTGCCACTGGAAAAATGGCAAAGTAGGAGCTTACTTCTTCGTGGTTAAATAACTTGATCCATTTTATTTTCTTTTCATCTTTATATGGAAAATCATTTTACGTGGAAAGTACATGGCTTCTCAGGAAAAGGAGATAGGACTGCTTAAAATATCTAGAATTTAACATCAATTTGGAATATTGTGTTTTTGTTTGCAGCAAGGGCACAGGCTTGATTCGCTTAATGATACCTATTGGTTAATGTCTTTCTTCGAGTCTGCATGTTTTATTGCCAGCCAAATGTTTGCAAATTGGCATATTGGTAATAATACGGAAAAAACCACTGCTCCTTCATTTGTTGTTATTTTTTTTGCTGCCACATGCTTCACTTTTATCACCAGAGGATGGACAGAAACTCCTGGAACAGCATCTCTTAAGGAGTATAGTCGCTCCTTCTATGCATACATTTTAGGTGGTAAGTTGCTTTTGTTGTTGTTTTTTTTTTTTTCTTTATTGTTTTATGAACAAATCTGCTTTTACCCTTTTTTTATATAGAACAATTCGATGCTCTTAAGAATGCTGTACTTAGCATTTATTTGGCAATCTGATGACTTGTAAAGTTTCTGGAAATTACCAAGGCAGCTAATCCTTTTATCTATGTTCCTATTAGATAATAGCTGCTATTTTGTCTTCACAATATGTGCGCATATCATGAGTTAGTGCTTAAGAGGATCTACTTATAAGAGTTTCTTTCTTTCCTTCAATTTTCAGCCAATATATCAAAATTTTCCTTTTCTTGCTGGTTTTCTTTGCTTCATGGTTGCTCTCTTCCCTAACACTTATTTACTTTTTCTGTGACAGTTTTTTGCGTTGTGATGTTTTTATACAAGTTTCATAAATAGTTATAAATCACTACTATTTATTCAATTATTGTTGCAACTTGTAAGAGAAGCTGCGATAAGAATCTAGTGAAAAATAAGAGGAAATACACACGCAGAGGCTAAATTTCATTAATCTTGGATGTCATGCTTTGAGATTTGAGTTCTCTGCAGCATGGAGATTTATAATCAAATTCATGAATGCTTATATTAAGTCGCTTGTGATTATTTTTTAAAAATTGCTAAGTTTCTGATGATTAACCGATCTCCTTGTAATCTTTTTTGTTTATAATTTGCCATGCCAATGGTCTCATCTTGTTTTATTTTAGTTTCACTCTCAAGCTGTATTAGGCCTGAGCTATGCATTAGAGTCAATCCGTATGTTCAGACTGACAATGTATAATAATACTTTAGTTGGTTAGATGTGGAACAGAGATGGCACTAGGAAGCACATTATCAATTTTACAGCAATGTAATGAAAAGTTTAAGTTATCTACTGATTATATACTGATTGTAATTTTATAATCCACAGATAAAAGGATATGGTTGTTGGCATGGGCACAAACTTGCCTTCACTTCTCTATAGGAATATTTTGGATCCTTTGGGCACCTACTGTGGTGGTATGATATCAAATTTTAGAGCATATCTTGTTATATACTGAGGCATCAATACATGTAGAGGGTATTTAAAATGCTAAGACAGTATTGCATTAAATGGATGTTTTATGGGCTTTCTTTTCTTCTTCAGGCTTCTTCTTTATATTGATGAATCTAGAAATGGGCTTAATTGAACAAATCTATAAGTAATTTTGTTTCTCTGCCCATTATTGTGGGAAAATCTCTTCCCGTGATTGGTTCATTATGAAAAGAGGCTTTTTAGGTTATTGAACCTGCTATTTTATCAGTCTAAGTCATAGGATGCTTTTGGTTTAGATATAACTTTTAACGCCTTTGGTTTTAGGCTGATGGGCGAGAAGTGCAACTGGGCTTGATATATCCATGCTTTCTTGGCTCAAGAATGCTAGGAAACATTGCATTTCCGTGTCTCACTAGTGGGCCATCATCACTTAGAACTGAGGACTGCTTAGTTTTCGCATACATTATACTGGCTCTTCTCCTGTCTATTGTGGCTTATGACTATCAGGTGCAGTTATTTATATATTTAGAAAGTATCAAATATATTTTTGGTCACATTTTTGAGCTGGAAATCTTGAGTCTACTCTCATGTGCAGGAAATCGGGGTTCTGGTGACGTTATTTTGCTTGTTTCATGCATGTGTTGGGTTTGTTTTGCCATCACTTGCTAGATTGAGGACCATGTAATCTCTTTAACTAGTGTTGTCCTTTTTCATTTGCTCAGAATTGGATTTTTAGTTTTATTTATTCTTTTTGCAGGTATGTTCCTAATGAAATGCGTGGAGGGATGATGGGCTTCTCTCTTGCCCCTGCAAATGGAGCTATTCTGCTTTCTGTGGTGCAAGTATGCATTTTTTCATAGTGTTATCTAAAATTTTAGGAAGCATGCAATTAACCAATTTAAACATTATTAACATGAGTTAAATGAACCATGAAAGAGGCTACTTCGTTTGAAAAAAATGTTCTGTTTTTATTTTCTTTTCCACTATTATTTAAAAAAAGAATCTCATTGATTTCACTTTGTTTTCTATTTGTACAGATTTGTGTAGAAAATAGTGAAAACAATAAACTAGATATATTCACTGTTTTCTTTACAAATATTTGAAAACAGAAAACAAAATGAAAATATGATGACACTTTTGTAACCAAAAGTGAAAAGACAAGCTAATTTTTTACGAGGTTTTGAATCTAATGCTACAATCGTGGAGGGTGGCATAATATTCCTACACAGTCATTTCTACAGAAGTAGAGTAGTTTAAATTCCTAATTGTGCTTACATCTTTTCCACGGCTTTAAAAATATGCATTTTTTTTTCTTTCTTGAGTTTGGGTTGAACTTCTTGATTGCGGCAACTTGTTGATTAGCCAAGTAGGGTGACTGTGCGTGTTTAAATGACTCGTGAAGGAGGGTTAAATTAATGAAATACATACTTGAGGTGTAATATTTTGAGGGAGTGACTACGGTAAGGTATTATACCCGGGTTGAGTTGTTGGTTTATTTATAAATGTTCTGTAATTTTATTAAATATAGTCAACAAGAAGCTAGAAATATTGACAATGCACGTTTGGTATTTGGTACCCTTGAAAAGAAGATTGTTACTGAGGTAATTCACTACATTTAAATGTTTGTAATCAATGCATCAGCTTATCTTGAATAATATGTTTCAACTGGTTCTTGTGTGTATTTGCTGTCATATATATTGACTTCCTCATTATGTTTGCAGCATGGCAAATGATTTTGTGGAAGACATCGTGTGTTTCGTGTTTCAACTGGTCCATGTGTGTATGTGCTATATGTTGACTTCCTCTTTATGTTTGCAGGGTGGCTATTATAGGAATGTAGGAAATGCAGCATTAATGGCATATGGTGTGTGTGGTTTATTGCTAGCAGCTGGTTGCATGCATGCCCTGAAGCAATGGGGTAAGCAACCGTATAACAACTGGCATAAGCAGTGAATGTATGACAGGCTTTGGTAGTGGTGGATGGCGGACTCTTTTATTGAATGTGAATGCAACGAGGAAGGAGTAAAGAGATGAAGAAATTAGATGATGCCAATTCAGGCAAGGAGGCATAAATTTCAAAAAAGATACTAACATCGACTACTAGTGAGTACTGAACTGAACTGAACTGACATTGGGGTTCTTTCTGTAAGGATAGGGAGAGACTAAACAGTGAAACCTTATAGTTTAACTCTTTCATTGAGTATTGCAGCTTTTTAAGTTACTCTGGAGCAACGGATTTCTAATTCTCAGTAATATATTGTAGCTTGCATACTTTGCTGCTTGGGTTTGCTTATGGAGGATATATGCACAAGCTTTGGAAATTGCTTTCAGAATCTGTATCTGGTGACGAATGCCAGCTTCTCCAGAAGAGCATCTAAAAGATCATAAGGTGAAAATTGAATATTATGGTTTGTTTATGTTATAGCATATCAAGTAGTCATGTGTTATGGGCTGGGTTAGTTTATTCTAAGTTTCTTAGCATAAACCATAACACTGACTAACCCTGGCATGTTAAGTAAGAAGGTTGATATGAAGTCACGGTGAAAACATTCGAAGCTCTGGTGATATGATTTCATCAATTTGATGAATACACAATTCAGCTGGTAACAATTTGGTTTACTTGTTTTTCTGCTACATAGGACCTCTCCGTTTCTGACATGTCTTAGAAAAAAACTAATCAATCATAACTATGTGAAAAAGTTTTAGATAATCGTTGTTTTGCGTAAGCTAAAGTACATAAACAAAGGTACTAATGGTTAAGTGTTGTTTGTTCTTAAGTTAGAAACAGTAGTTTCTTTAAAATAAAAAATACTTTATCATAAAAAAGTTCTTAATATTTTCGCTCTCAATCGTAAATAAGTAGGCTTGTGATCTTAGCCTTAGCCTCAGCCTCAGCCGAATAAATATTTGTCAGATGAAGAGAAATGCTTACATTTTTTTTTTCTAATATGGGTCTTATTTTTTATATAATATATTTCTCTTCAGATAAAATCAATGTTTTGAATTGAAAATCTGTTTATCTTTGATTTTACATTTTATTTAACGAGTTTTAGTCATAATCAAAAGTTTTAGAAAGAGTATTGTTAAAAAAAAAAAAACATTTCTCTCATTTTCATTTTGTGATATGCAAAAGATAGATCTAAGGTATCATCGAGTCCAAGTTATTTAGTATTTGACTTTCAAGAAAATTTTTAGCAATTGACTTTTGGATGACGTGGCTCCTTTATGAAACGTTTATTGACAATGAATCACACACATGCTATATCATGTGCATTGTCCAACTCTTCACCATTTTTCATTAAATTTTGTCCTCGATTGGTCATCGAAGCTATAAACATATTTTAGCACAAAATCTAAATGGCTGTTAAAGTGACGTAAATACTGCTACCGTTGGAGCTTGAAAATCAATTGCAGGTAGCATTCATTTAATCGTCGTCTTGTATTTGATCCCTTATCCACTTTGTTGCCACCCACTTCTCTCCTTTTATGACGGGACAGCTTCCGTGGAGTGATGTCTGCAAAGTATGCACAGAAAGGTCAAATAATAAGCCCATTCCGAAATGTTTTAAAATTTTAGCTCAAGGATAATCAGAATATGCCTGTGAAATCTAATCCACTAATGTAAAATCAGAATATTTTATTAAATAACCACAAAATTCAATGGTCTTGATTTACTAGATTCTATGACAGTCCTTCCTTACCTAGTCCTCCTAAAACAGGGGTCTTCCCAAGTCATGTGTTTCTTAGACTTGACTTCCCATTTCAAAGCTCCCGTAGAGTTTAGTTTGCTATACCTAGTCTTACCCTTGTGCTTCTTCCTTCCTTCTCAAGAGGTACACGCTTCCAAGAGTATTTTGGACCCTTTTTCCCCTTTACGACATCACAAGAACGTTGAAGTATAAGGTTTTGTGAGTGTGTACAACTTCCAAGAACATTTTGGAGCCTCTTTTTTTCTATTCGACAGACAACACTATATGACGTATGAGGTATGTATTCTCTATTTGTTTCCGTGCGCGAGTATGAAATACATTTTGGCTCTTTTTTTCTTTTCGACACACTACACTTTGAAGTATAAGGTATATATTCTCTATTTGTTTCTGTGTGAATAAGAAATTAACCCTCAAAAGTACCGAATAAATTATTAAAAGACCATAAATGTCAATGTGAAGGATAAAAGTGGAAAACATCTTTTTAATTTGCTTAAGATAGTCTTAAAATAAATAATATAAAAATTTTCGGCACCCTAAAAAACTGCTATCCTGTTCGCTTATGATTTTAACCCCCATTTCAGCCTTGATAAACAAGTTTAAAATGATGACAACGATATTAGGAAAAAAATAAAACACTAACCGGATCGATGGTACCATTAGGTAATAATGAGTAAAATAGAAGCCCATCCCCTTGGCGTGGCCTTACTTTTAAACCAATACAGTCCTCGAAATTATAAGTACCGTCCATGTTGAATCCATTCTGCAGAATAGTAACGCGCTAATTACCTCCAAAGTAGATTAGTAAATGGGATGTGTGTGAATAAAGATGTAATGACAAACTCACCTCAAAAGGAAACATGGTCTCCCCACCTTCTTGAACATCAGTTAAATACAGCAAAAAAGAAGCTACCTGCATGGAACTTAGTTAAGATTCAAACCTATTAAACAAAATCTGTAAGTTTAAGAGCTAAAATTGCAAAGATAAAAAACGATTTAATATTAAAATATGAGATGTAGATAGGTATAAGCAATTTGAGTGGATATCCTGAAAATAGAAATAGGGACATCCCCAACGGTTTGAATAGGATACTTCATTATCCGTTTCCACACATTTTTAAATTTTTTTTTTCTTGTACAGATAGTAACTCCAATATTCATTTTTGTACCCTATTATTGACACTTTCATATCTTAATTATAAAAAATATAATATTAAATTAAATTCAAACATACTAAAATAATTAATTACAAAAGCATATTTATCATGACAGCCTCGCTTTATTTTGTGATAAAACGTATGCAAGCTATGGAACTACGATAGATAAATGCAGTATAAGAAATCTCAATATGGCTAGAGGATAATGTTGTGGCTATGGAACTACAATAGATCTACACAACAATAAGAAATCTCAATATAGATCCAAATACTAGAAAAGAAGTTATCTTCCCTCTAACTTCGTACCAATAAGATCATCCATATCAATACAATTTTTTTATATTATTTTGGTATCAATTTTGAATTAAATAATTTTATTATTTCATAAAATACATAACAATATATTCTCATACCGTATAACTTATTAACTAAAAAATAATCTTATAATTTATCAACTTCTAACTATCTTATTTTTTTAAAAAAAATTATATTATTTTAATATAAATGCAACAATACATACCCAAGAGGGAAGTTTTTCCGCTAGTGTAACCTAGAAAGTATTAGACTCCTCTTTTGAGAAATTAAAACGTATAAAACTTCAATTCATTTTAAGGTGAATAAGCTTTCCACCTATCCCCTTCTTTTCCTCAACATAGTTGCTGTTTTAAAAAACTTTTTTGATATTTTTTTAAAAACATGCTATATTTTTAATGAACTATTATTCTTGGTGTATTTTTATTAAGAGACAACACTAAAAATTACTTATCAAACAACATGAGCCTTGTCCAATTTTAAAACTTTATCTACAGTTTAAAACAAATACCGAAAATTTTAAATAAAACCTCATAAAGACATTAGGAGGTGTATAAGATTTCATTTCATTTTCAAAAGTCCCACAATGATGTTGGAAAATAGGTGTCACGACATTGACATGTCCTAAGAAAGGAAAAAGGATAAGGATCTCTCATGCTAAAGAAGAATATGATAATCTTGAATTTGAAAAAAAAAAAAACACGAAATAAGGCCTACATTAGAAGAGACTCATCCTTTCACTTATATAAATACTATTTATATGAATAAAATGACATTAAATTTTTCACCTCTATAAGCTCTCTGTAATATACTCGTATCCTCTCCATTCTCTACACATATTTATTTTTTATTCACATTTTTAATTAATTTTAAATTTAACACAAGCATTAAAACTCTTAATACTAAACTTTGTAGAAAATGATAAACCAAGTGGCATGGTTGTCGGTGCTAGATCTGGTAGGCAAACAACTATCCTCAAAATTCATAACAGCTTAAAAATGAGAACGTACGAGTTTTACTTTAGACGTACCCGTCGGCTCTTTTGTGGGCCATATTCAGCATAATCAAATGCATCATAATGAGAATTGTATTTCTGTCCAATCTCATAGCGTAGGATATTAAATGCCTGAAACATCATTATTTCTCAGATAATTTAGAATCACCCAAAATTTGAAACATTTACAAATTCACCAAAATAAAAGGCAAGGAAAGATAATATTTATAGTCTAGATGTACAAGAACATTGATTTTAAAGGTGTTTAAAATTGTTTTCCCCTTTCTTTTAGTTAAAGTTTATTATGGTTGATTAAAGGCTAAGGCAACATGCCAATACCTCTAAACTATACTTAAAGCCTAGTTAAAAGTTTCGATTGCACCTAATCAAAAGGAAAATTGAATATTACAAATTTCAAAAATCATAGTAGGTATCATTATTTGTACGCATCGGTGACCCTATTATTTTAATAAATAGAAGACAACATAGAAAATTTAGTTCAAATTCACTGGCAACAAGAAGAATATGGACTATTACTTTGTTAGAGAAGGAAAGAATAAAAAACTCTCCAACTCAATCTTTTCATTGGCAACAACACAAATGTGTCGTTGAACAATCGGAGATTCCTTTGTACAAATGTACGGAATCAAACATCACAGGCATCAAACAAAATGTTTCCTGCCAACCATGAAGAACAAATTTACCGTTAGAAATGGTACAAATTTATAAAATGATTCTTCGAATTTCAATTCACCCATCCCACCAATACGTTTAAGTTTAATATATGATCATCAGAAGCTATGATAACAAAATGATCTCGATACTAGGAGGATGGATACTAATATTATCAAAAGAAAAACAATAAACTTTCGTAATCTTAATAAAATATTTATAAAGCTTTTTATTTTGCCCTTACTTTTACGTCAAGATAAAAACATATGTAAACTAATTAAAAATTAAGTAAAAATATCAGAATAAATAAAAAATAATAGTTAATATTATCATACATTTTGAAAAGAACACTTAAACAAAAAAGTTTCAAAGATTCGATCGTCAAAAGAAAAAAGGTATATAGAAAAACATTATCTCTCCTCTGCAACTTCAACACGATGAACAATCTATTAATAGTGTGTTTGTTGTTTAATTCCATTCAATTGAACCCACTAGCGGATCAAAGGGGAGCCTCGGCCCTCGAACCCATCTTCGTGGGATCCACCGTTTCCAACATCTTCGTTTGCTAGCAGAGACAAGATTTAGTGTTGTGTGATTAGGGAGAATGCATAGTGTTTACCTACGTACAAGGTGAGGGTGGTGCACTACTACTCCTGTGGGAGGAAGAGAAGCTAATCCATATTGACTCGATGTATGGAGAATGGACGTAAGTGGTTTTATATGAAGATTAGACACTAAAACTACGCAGTTCGAGTATATTATTTTGGATTCCAAATTATTGCTTAAGATTCACCACCAATTGAACCTACTTCCGGTTCAATTCAATCCAATTTAACACCCACATTGCTTGGAAAGTGCAAAACTTCCATTCAACACCAATCTAACGAACACCTAAATACTGAAACAAGAAAGGATCAATCCAACTAAGCACCATACAAACCCTTAGTACTCTCAACTCTGCTTCATTTCCCACATTTAGTCTTAACATTAACTGAACTTTGAGCCAACAGAAGCACCCGATGTTAATCCATTTTGTGTGGGGGATATGATAAAGCAGAAGTATGGCAAGCAACAAACTAACATTCACCAAGCATTATTCTAGAGAATTGAAAGGTAAAATAAGGTTACGCAAAAGCACCAGTGTGCACCTATTAAAGAAACAATTTGGTAACGTACCTGATGTATTTTCTTTGACTAAAGCCATTAAGGAGAAAGTTGAAACAAAGAACAGGTTTTGCAGAAAATATAGAAAATGACACCGAAAGGAAAAAAGTGGCTTATTTAAGAAGAAAAATCCGGATACCAACTAATAGGGTTCGATTGGTTACTTGTGCAAAAAGCCTTTTCTCTTCCCTTATAATTAGTGCTTTGGAGAAGTAATAGATATGATGAATGATACTAGTTTTACTAGAGATGAAAAGCTGCTGAAAATTAACAGTTTTTACTTTTTATTACAGATACAAATTCAAACAATCGATTAACTAAAGCATAAAAAAAATAAGAAAATTCATTTTAGTAAATGAGATTAACAAGCATTTTCAAAATGCCCTTTCTGCAGAGCGAGACAGCCAGTTGAGTAGGGATGTTACCTCTCCATGAGTTCTAGGAATTGTTGTTGCTTTGGCAATTTTCTCCTCAACGGCATATAAAGTCCCCGTTTCATCCTCGGAAGCACTCATAAAAACACCATAGCTGTTAAAAGAAGAATGTAGACATAAGCTCACAATATGACTTTATATTACATAATGTGCACCTTTGGATTTTAGGAGAAGAGGTCCTCATAACCATAATCGCCAATTCTACCATGGGCCAGATCATTTATCTTAATTAGACTGTATTTATAACAGAGAGTCTCAGGAATTGAAAATCCCTCAGATTACTTGAGGATACCTTTTAAAGGAATTAGTTTAAATCATAATAAATTTATAAAACCTATCATCTAAGAACTACATGAGACTTTACGTTATACTATCTTCAAGCAGATAAGAGGTCAAGATTCAGGAAATCAAAACAAGTTGCGATGATATCTTGCCTATAAAGTTCGCAGTCTTGGTTAGAGGCAAGGAATATGAGAGCATATATAAAGGAATCGAACAGATTCCATCTAATTTCTCAGAACTTGAAAATCTGTCAGGTTCACCATAATCCCAAACAGAATCAATCATGCACGTTAGCTTTATTATCTTAGCCATTCCAGGACTAGTCTTTCTTTTGACTTTTGGTGTAAGCATGCGATGTTGACCTTTTGGAAGAATTTGTGATAAATCATACTCCTAGATTTAACATTCTACTTTATGCAGTTCATAATGAAGGCAGACAATTAAGTATTCCACTACACATTACCTTGTTCTGATTCCCTTTGTATTCTCCTCCGTTTCTCCCTTACGTAACGCCAATGTGGATGGCTTGAGTCCTGCCCTTGCCATTTTAATTATGCTTTCACATTGTTGTGCACTCGCAAAATTAGGAAAATACAGAGCGCGGGGGTACCAGCTCAAAACCTAAGGACCACAAATCAAGGACACATTTATTCGAAACTCAAAGCTCAACTGCTCAAGTAGATCCTCCAACAGAATCGTATGCTCAACATTATCGCATTCACGCAACAATTGAAATTATAAATGCGATCATCTCATAAACGTCTATGAAATCAAAGTATTAACGTAAATTCACCATAATAAACTAATCTAAAGATATTGCACTATTTCAAACAGATGAAAGGCAGATTTTATCTACCCTAGCAGAAGAACATTTCAGCAAAAAAAAAATAAAATTGCGTAGCATGAAGCAACGCAATCGCGCACCTGAAAAGGAATCAACGTAAAGGAATCGTCTCCGGATTCTCCAGCTTGCAACAATTGATACTCGGTCTCCTCCTCCGTCGATTTTTCAGTTAACCTCGCTCTCGCTCTCGGCATCAGCCTCAGGTCGTATTCACGTTCCTGCAAATTCCAGCGATCTGTTATTTCAAATACTTTCCACCGAAACAAAACAAAATCGAAGAAAAAAGAGCTTAATATACAGAAAAACAACGTGATTAGGATTGTTGTGAGGAAAAACCTGAGAGTGAGAAAAGAGACTGGAAGCAGAGAATCCAGCGAGAAAGAAGAAGATGCCTATAAGGAAGACGAAAGGCAACCCGAGCTTTTTCGTCCTCCAGTTCCATCTCCAATTTCCCTTAACCGTTTTGGTTTTCATGTGGATTTAAGTTATTCGAAGTGTAAAACGAATGCTAACTTATGCAGAGCAACTCTGAAAGATATAGCACTTGACCGATCCGCATCCGAAGTTGACTATGCTGCTCTTTCAGCTGCTAACTACCCTTTTCATAACGGATTTACAGCTGCTACACCGTGTTTGTGTCCACTGTTTACTGATTTGAATTTGCCTTACATCCAATCTTGATTATCAAATATGAATTAATAATTAATAATATATTCAATAACTAGTTAAATAATATTTAATTTATATCCGACACTGGTGTCTATAAAAAATAAAACAAAAGTTCTTTTTCAGACAAGCACTAAAATTCCGAATATTTAGCTTTCTAGAAATATACAAAGAAAATTATTTTATTTTTTTCCACGCATTTAGGTTTTTATTTGTTTTTATACCGATGAATTTTTTATTAATTTATTTAATTTTAATGAACTGGTTAATAGAGCTATTTATTCAATTAAGAAAAACTTGACCAAAAACGCATTTTTAGCCTTTCTATCCTAATAACTATAAATAATACCGCATCTGATTCTATGTATAAAAAGCAAATAATTAATTCACTATGAATAATAAAAGTATTTTAATTAATAATGACAATAACATGACATTTCAAACACGTCTTTACTATTATAGTACTTCACAGTGAATGGGTCTATTTCTTTATAAATAATAAATAAATATGTAATTAATAAACTTCGCAATAAATTAAAATATAAAAAATTAACTATGAGTGAGTTCAAAATATGTTATTATTTATATGATTAAGAGCATTTCCATTCCATAATTTATTTTGTGAACTTATAATTTAATTTTTATTTACTTTTTGTGAGTATAACTTTTGTTACGAAAAGACACTCTACACTTCTATTTCTTATATATATATAAAAAAAACTCAATAATGCAATTATAGTTTTAAAAATTCCTGCAACATAAAAAACTTCCAATTTTCTTCACAAAGGAGGCACTGAATACTTGTTTGTACTTTTAAGATATGAAGTATATTTTTTCTTCATTTATCCTTTTTTTTTATAAAATGGTGAGAGAATTAAATCAAAAGTATGGCATCAATTATAAATAAAATAATATGTTATTCTCTGTAAGAATAAACTAAAAATAAATATTTTTCAAATAAGACAATAAATAATCTAGAAATTATTTTTTCAACATGTATTGAATGTAAAGAATATATTTGTATTTCTAAATATTTTTATTAGTAACGAAATCTGATATTATTTTAACTACTTATAAAATTATTTACAACCGGTTTAGTAAGGTTTATATTTTTAAAAAAATAAAGAAAGAGTTTAACGATTACGTTAATATTATTTACTAACTGATGAAGTTTATATTTAAAGGAAATAAACAAAGAGTTTATAACATCTTCTAAGACATCGGTTTACAAAGCTCTTTCAATAATTATTTATTGTTTTATGTATAATGTGTACGATCTTTCCATTTATATTGGGTATTAATGAGAATGTGATAAAAATGTTAAATTTAAAAAAAAATAACTTTGGAAAATTATTTATATATAAAAAATAAAAGCCATGAAATAATTACTTACTTAACTAATTTAAAAAAAAATACAAAAATGCATTTAAAGTTTTCAGGAAGTTCACAATAAAAATTACTTTTCAAATGTGTGAAATTGAAACGTGGTTCAATTAATATTTGAAGTTTCACATTTTAATTCATGCATTAAACGTAGACATTAAATATTCACATTGATTAATGAAGTGAAATTATAATCTCTAAGTCATGCATTTTTCATGAACCAAAGTGTTCATAGCGTGGACGAGTTAAACCAATCTTTAAGTCATCCATAAGGAGAATTCTCCTTCCACACATGTTCTTCGTCTCTAGGATTCCTTTTTTCCTTTTTTTCACTGTTCATTCGGCATTGATACCTTTGTCGTGGAGTTGTAAGAAAATGTTAGAACATTGATTCTTTCAAAGTTGTGTCATGCATGTGGAGTTATCAGCATGCTTGTCCATGGCATTGACTTGCTGCACATACTGCGCAAATACTATTGAGTTCATTTTACTATTGGCACGTGAATTGGCTTGGAAAGCATCTAGCATTTTTAATCAAATCCAAAGGCCAATGATTTTAGCTATACATACACAAATTCCTCATAAACATACTTATGTGACATTGCCGACAAGTCCTCTACATTAGATTTCAAATTTTAATTGCGGTTCAACTTTGTTTAAGGTGTTTTTTTACTATCGTTACAAGATAAGGTAGTAAGGATAATTTAATTTATTATTTAATTGATTTTATAGTATATTATGATTTTCACGTTACATTATGACAATATTGATATTAATTAAATTAAAACATTTTTAAATAGTCCATTTTCGTCTTAAGTGTCCCATAGATCACCAGGTTAAAAATTTAATAGACCAAATTGGATTTGGCCACCTATTAGTCATTGTTTATATAAATAATAATAATTATTTACTCATAGTATTAGTTGAACACTAAAAACAAAAACTCATATATTTCATTTTTTTTTACTAAAAGCCATGTTAAAAAGATATAGTCTTATACGATGATCTCTATGTTGATAGACTAGTTGCCACCAGTGTTAAGAGTAAAGACTTAATGATTATTTGTGACCCGTTATTTGGTTTTTATTCACCCCAAAAGGAAAAGAAAATTCAACCAAACAATGATATCAAATACATTATGTTTTATAGAATATTTGATGTATATGGTATCATATTATTTAACTAACATTTCAAGTTATAGGTGAGGTTAAATATTCTTTATCTATCTTTATCGTACTTTGTATTATGAAGTTGATTTTAAAATAATGAGGGTGACATGTTATTTCTCCAATCATAAATATGACACTTTATACATATATTTATCCCTTCCAGAAAATCTTTTTAGTAAAGAGGTTGATGTGTTAGAGATCTCACATCGACTAGAAATAAAACATTTTAATAATTTATAGGTGAGAACAAACTTTACTTTACAAATTGATTTTGTAAGATTGAGTTAAACTTAAATCCTAAACTAGAGTCTATCCTAACAAAGTTAAGCGCCATATCGATCACCCGCTATTAGGTCACCTTTAAATATATAGTTTCACGTATGAGTTGGGAAGTCTAGAATTGATGAAGATGCGTTAAAAATTTCACATCAACTATATATAAGATTTTTTAATAATTTATAAGTTAGTGTAAATCTCACTTGATAAATTAGTTTTATAAAGTTAAATTAGACTTAAAGTTTACTTTTTAAGATAATATATACATAATGTTTAAAAAAAATTCTTTTAAAATGTTTTAATTTCATTATTTACATGTTTTATTATTAATCTTGATATCTCAATAATATTTTTTATCATGGTCTCAACTAACATAAAGGATGTATGTCGTACACGTAACTTAATTAAGTGCAAACATAGGAGATTGTTATACATAATACAATTACCACTTTGATGACCTTAATTCTAAATGCTGACATTTCTCTTATGAATTATGAATCATGTGTTATGTATTTTCTAATTGTAGCGTTTCATTAAGTTTATTGATTTATAAAACAACAAGAGTGTTAGAGCACAGTGTAAAACAATTATCATAATCGAATAATTCATAAAAATAACATGAAAATTGGCATTTTTATAAATTCAGTATGTTATATATCATATGCATCAATTATTTAACTACATCTTAAAAAATATAAAAACCTGAATATAACTTAAAATATATATATATATATATATATATATATATATAAATACAATTTTATAATTATAAAATTTAATTCTTAAAATTAAATTAACCAAAAATCTAAATTATCAAATATATAGAAAAACTCATTTAATATAAAAATGTAAAATAAAGTGAAATCTAAGGAAAAAGTAAAGTCCAGACCTGTACGTACAAAAAAAATTGAAATTATTACATGAATGAAGACTTTTTTTTTTGTAAAACGACAAAATTACGAATGACGACTTTTATGTAAAAAAACTAATAAAACAACAAAGTTGTCATAAAAAAGCTGATCACTTAATATAAAAATTAAAAAGACTTAAGTCTTTATTTGGACATGGAGAAAATGAAATCACACACCAATCAAAAAAAGACTTACCCATTTTTCCAAATTTTTCAAATATTACCCAAATCTGTAAATTTGAAAATAACTACACTGAGGTGAAATAACCGTCTTCCTACATTAATAGAGAGGGTGAATTTTTAGAATTAATGTATTGAGAATCTTAACCATCCAATAGCGTAGCAAACAATCTTTCCTAAGTGGCCAACATTAATATCTACTCATTCAATCTCTTTCACATCTCTTACGAGTCTCTCTTAATCCTGACCCCTCAATAAATAAATAAAATCATTTATGATAAATAAATCACCCTAAAAAAATTATTTAACTAAGATTATATTTAATGTTAGACCGTTTAAATCTTGTTAAGTGATTGCTATAGTTTTACGAATAAATTAAAATAATTCTAAGTGAACACTAAAGAATATGGTAGTTCATCTCCTAAGGATAAATGAATTTTAAATCATCTCTTAAGGAATTCAAAAGTAAATATGTTAGTTCAGTATTTAAAACTTATGTTCAAAATTACATAAGATAATTAGAAATAGTAGTAATAACAAAAGGGGTTTATGATTCAAGAGTAGAAAAATAGAGTAGGCACAGTAATAACGAGTAATAACGGTAAGACAACAGCAACAATGAATTCTTCATTATAGGTCTACGATATATTTAATATATCACTTTATCTCCATGCCTATGTTTATAATTTATCTCTTGATGATTATGTGCATAAGAGATTGATTAGAATTAAGCGAACTAACCAAAATCTCTACGTAAAGAAACGAATTAAATTATCAACATGTGTTTAAAAATAATTCTAATAACAAAAAAAAATTCAAAAAAATCAACACTAAAATCACAAAAAAATCAATCAAAAAATTTAGTCTTTCATACGAAGATATTTGATATTTACTATCTCTTCACTCGTTCCAGTGCCTTTAAGGAATACAAAAATTAACCTCATGAACCCTCTAAATCCAATCTCGAAGAGATCATATTCGATGTTTTATTTTAAGTGATGTGAAGCATATTAGTATTACTTATTTGATCCTTTATATTTTATAACTTTTGGTGTATTTTACATTTTGAATGTAACTTCTGGTAATTTGATGTTGCAAATATCTTTCCTTCTGCAATGTAGAAAGCAATTATTAGTTTGTCATCAGGTTTAACTTTTTATTGGTATGTTAATGTTATCTTTTTCTTCGTCTGGAAAACTATTCTCACATACTACACAAGCTTTATTCTACAAATACAAGTAACTTTTCATCTAAAGGATGCTTTATTTTGGCTTCCTTTGTGGTTAGTATGAGTTCATGTTTTCTTCTATGAGGATTACAGAAAATATATTTGAGAATTAAAGAAGAATCATAACCAACTATGAAAATGTGGTATACACAAAAAATGTCGCATTTGTCAACAAATTAACCAAAATAAAAAATTATGTCCACAACTCCCTTCAAATGCCTTAAAATCCCTCAATCAGAAGATTTCTCTATTCCAACACATCCTTCTTAGCCAACTGAACCAACAAGCTCAATTATCCTAACTCAACCACAGGAATCAACTCAACCTATTAACGTAACATTGATAAGGAATGAAGAGACACCTAAACCTCAGCATAAGAAAAGAAAAAGAATAAGAATAAGAAGGAAAGGAAGTAACATAACTACATAAAAAAGACAAAAATAACTCGACCTAATGTGTCACTGTACAACTATTTTAAATCATCTACTCATGTATCCGTGTGCATAAACCTTAAATCATTCAAATGATGACCTTGTTAACTACGTTAACTCCAATTTAAAACAACTGACCACATTGAGTCACTAAAAATATTGGGATAAAAATAACCTATTAACCAATTTTTAAAAGTCCCGCTTTATTTGGCCAGGCTGATACTGTGGTGGATGTGCCGTTCTTTTGCTAAATTGATCACGCTTGTTCCCACTGCGTGCAGGCAACAGAAACACATTCGAATTTGCGTGCAAGGGAACCGCGGCCACGTTGATCCAGCAACAGTTACCTTGGCATTTCTTAGACCACAAAAATATAAAAGCATGAAATGCATTTGGTTCGGATAATCCGAGTCCATGGCTGTTAACCGCATGAGATGGACGGTACACAAGAAGCCCACGTGGACACGAAGTTTGTCCACATAACAAAGAGGCAGGGTAGGGCCACATAGGGTCTCTCACTCATCTTTGAAAATCTGGAAAAATACAGACTTTAATTTCTTGTTCTCCTCCTCCACGTAAATCAGTGACCATAATATCTTATTCTTCCTCCTCCTCATCCAAGTAGAAAATGAACTGGGATTTAAAACCAAACACTGTTCTGCAGCGTTGGTGATAGCTTACATTCAGCCAGTTATGATTAGACTAAATCTCTACTGTTCATTAATTCCAAGTGCAAGACAAGCCGGACCAGGCAGCAGCTATGACTCGTTGATCATCCATAATCACAAAGCTTCAAAATTTCCTCATCGGATTTCAATCAAGGCTAAGGCCATTAAAGATGAGATGGATGGAGAAACAAGCGGATCTTCAGGACGTAGCTGGGATCCTGGGTTGGAAATTGAGGTCCCTTTTGAGCAGAGACCGGTATGTGTTAACTGCCCCATACTAGTAATGACTGTTTTCTTTGGATGATCTTCAAAATCAGCAGATGTAGCATGGTATAATGTTAAAGCATGAAATTTACGGCCGAATCTAGCTATTGAGTTGGATATCCGTGCACGCGTGTATTAAACTGGAACGGGGATAGGATTAAAATAAATCATTAGTTATCAGTATTGTTTCAATCAAGCTCGTTTCATGTCTTCTGTGCTAAGTTTGCTAACCCCGACTTCTCGGTGTAATAGGTAAATGAGTACTCATCTCTGAAGGAAGGAGTCTTGTATTCTTGGGGTGAACTGGGTCCGGGGTCGTTCTTCCTTCGTCTGGGAGGTCTTTGGTTGGCAGTGTTTACAGTTCTTGGAGGGCCAATTGCGGCTGCAAGCTTTAATCCTTCTAGAGTAAGGAAGATAAAATATGTGCATATATTAGGACATCAAATCAAGTAATCAACAAGAAGTTTTGATGTATGGACAACGATACCTGCCAGCTGCACACAAACAAAACATTTATAAAGTGGCAAATAGAATTTCCTCATACTTGCATTATTAACTTTCACAATCTTGCAGGAGCCTCTAAGATTTATACTAGCTGCTGGAACAGGAACGCTCTTCATTGTGTCTTTGATTGTCTTGAGGATTTATTTGGTGCGTTCTAATCCTCTTTTTGTTTTTCATGTCACAATCTCTTCATTACCGGGGAACGGGAGATGATGGTGAGGCAGACACAGATTTCAAAACAAATTTACTATCGTGTTTCATGCATACTGTTTATATTGTTGCCAAGTGCACAGCATAATGAGGTTTTCAACTGAATGTAACTTGTTTGTCATTCACACTAACTATACCTTATGATTAAGTGACTGGGCTATGGCTGCAGCACCTTCACACTTAAATAACTGTTGCAATTAAGATAATTGAATTACAATGCAGGGTTGGAGTTATGTTGGTGATAGACTTCTATCAGCGGTCATACCTTATGAAGAAAGTGGATGGTATGATGGACAGATGTGGGTCAAGCCGCCAGAGGTTAGCCTCTTTTACACATTCTTCCTGTACCTAAGAACAGAAAAAAAAAAAGTACACTCAAAGCCATCACTTGTGAAAATCGTATTAAAGGTTATAGATTCAGTGCGCTATATAAATTGCAAACTGACAAATTGATGCTTGCATTTAGTACCGGCCACTCTATGTACAAGGATAAAATTTTATAAACTACTGCCGTTTTAAGAAAAAAAAAAAAGGTGGGGGGCATTGGTAAATGCGACTAGCTAATAGGTTAGCAACTGTAATTCTCTCTCAAAATTGTAAGAGATACTTCTTGATTAAGCATTAAGCAGCAAATGGTCTGTTCAGAGTTAGTGAATATGACGGATATAGAATAAAGTGTAGCTGAAATGTGCTAACAAATATTACTACAACTCAGTGACATACTTCATTTCAGACAATATAATCTGAAAACTTGGTTTATTTGCAGATCCTAGCTCGTGATAGATTGTTGGGCTCTTACAAGGTACTGGACATCAAAAAGTATCAAGCATTCTTGGATTCAGAACAATTTTGGATAGAGACTACAGGAGCAGTATGTTAAATTCGATTTATTGCAGCATAATTCACGTATATTTCATGTTTCCAGGTTAAACCAGTCGTTAAATTGCTGAAGCAGACTCTAGTTGGGACAGGAGTATTGCTTGTCACAGGAGTTATTCTATTTATCTTTGCTACACCGGTGGAGAATTTTCTACGAACAACCTTTACCACGGAAGAAATTAAATCAACCGTTCCCAAGATTAACACAAAGCTCAACCTGAGGTAAGAGAAGACATAAAGATCCTTTACTATGTTCAGAGTTTTTCCACAATGTCATTTCAATTTTTCAATGCATATTGTAGAAAAGAGGAGTTGCTTAAATTGCCAGTGGAGGTGATAACTGATGATGATCTGGCAGCAGCCGCTGCTGAGGCTGCTGATGGAAGACCTGTCTATTGTAGGGATAGGTATTATCGAGCATTAGCAGGAGGCCAATACTGCAAATGGGATGATCTGCTCAAATAAAGGATAATAAAAGGCATATGTAGTCAATTTCATTTAGTAAAAGCAGTTTGCAATTGTTAGTGACTCTATGTCCAAGGCGTATTCTATTAGTTGAGAAAGCCGTTTAAGTCATTCAAAGCAAAGGCAAAGCCAGAAAAAGATGACGAAGAAACATCCGATCAAACCTAACAATAACATGACAATATAAACTACATGTCATGACGGTCATATTATTTTTTTGCAAATAAATTCAGAGGGAAGAGCAACAAGTTTAAGAGGGCAGGAATGTAAAGAAGATAAACATGTTTAAAATATATAGATAATATACACAAGTAGAAAGAAGTAAGTTCCACATGCCTATAGGGACAATTCTACGTAAGCAGAAATTATATACCACAAGATATGATGGCCAAGTAAATTCCAGAAAACTGTCCTGCTCCATGACCTTTACAATGAGAGGATGAAACTCACTGTGCAGTGAAACAACTAGCTTCCATAACACTGACCAAGATAAACAATCTTTGTCTAATAACACATAAAGGTAACTGCAGAGGTGTGTTCCACCCATAGAAATCCACTAAGTATATCCGTGAAGATTCGAATTGCATAACATTTCTGAGACAAGTAGCGGCAGCGAATACTTTTGGCAAAATCAATGTTGGTTCAAATCGGCTCAGGCATGATGAAAAAGTTGAAGAAACTCCAGCCAATCCTTGACCAAGCGACTTCAGTATTTAGCCAACATATCCATCAGTAGGCAAATGAAAAATTGAATCTGCCGTAGCAAAGTAATAGAAGTACTTGAGGCTTGTAATGAGTTTTTCTTTCAGTACTTACAGAGCATTCCTCCCAAGAATCTTGTGACCATAAATGGACAACAGTGTCTTCTAAAATCACTAGATATTTTTAAGAATTTGCTGATCGTTCCAAATTGTTCTAGCAAGGACACAATAAATTTGTTAACGTTGTCAAAAGCCCAACGGATATACCTATTGAACGAGTTTCTTGCACCAATGAATAACGCGAAACATTTGTGCTCCAACAACATTCCTAAATGATTTCTTGCTTGCCTTAACGTATTCAAGATCAAGTGTCCGATATGCAAGAGCAAACAAGTACATTGCTGGATGAAGTCTTCTGCAGGTTGCAGAACTAAGACAGTCAGTATACTTGACAGGCAAATACTTGGGTTGGGTCTTGGGGAGATAATTTCTAAAATATTACTTAGCTTCTACCATTCCAAATGTCCAAAACGAAAGACACTGGTTAAAAAATGAGATATTTGATTCCTACTGGCAGAAGAAGTTAGCTAAAAGTTTTCAGAAAATTCAATAAGCGGAGCATAGCTGAAGTTGTTATATAGCAGGTTTATAATTCTTAACAAATTGTCTTTTATATATGTGGTGACAAGATAATTATTGTTAAAAAATATATGAAATGTGGCCGTAGTCTTGACCACTTTACCAAGCCAAAGTGCATGTCAAACAGACTTCAATAAGTTCAAAAATAGTTTAAATAAAATACATATCAAGTGCACATTCTAAAAAGTAAATTTCAACTTTTCGTTTCTGTGACCATTACAAATTTTCCCAAAGATTCATAGGATTATTTATATTTCATTCTATAATAATGATTTGGGATTTGTTTGGGCAAACGTCTTCATAAATATTTCTAAAAAAAAACGAGGAAAAGAAGTGAAATAATTTTTTCCATTGGTTAAATATTATTTCATGCGTAAACTAATTATAAGAAACTGCCAATTTCAGCATCTATATAAAATTATTTTTAACTCATACTTGCACTAATGTTAACTTATGGAAATGTTTATTTTATTTTTCCTTCTTATTTTCTTCTCCTAAAAGTGTTTATAAGGAAAATTACTCAAACATACCCCTGATACCATACGTTTTCAAAAGAAGAACTTCTGTTGCTAACATTAAATAAATTTTCATAAAGTTAAAATAGAAGAAATAACACCTAAGTAGTTAACTTACCTGTCAGCTTGCATGTTATAGTCCAAGCCATCCCAAAACCTTTGTGATGGCTTTGTACGACCGTGCTTATCTTTGCCATATGTTTCAACATACCAACCCCCTATGTCATGGAAGCCACAGCGAGGCTCAAATAGCCAAAATCTGTACAATGATGGAATTAAAATTATTAAATCGTATTCTAAACAGTAATGAGAAAGCAGCAGACAATCTCCATCTTCATAAATAACAACTGGAGGCATCATTGAAAGTTCACGTAAACTTGAGACACATTAGTTCATTTTTGCAGTTAGAAGCAGTTCCGGTTATAGAGAAATAGTTCTGAGTAATAAATCCACAAACCAATAATAATTGTTTCCCCGAGGAGGTATAGAAATACAATTTTCTAGATAATTATCCCAATGGCCAAAATGCTTCAATGGTTAACTTAACGCTGTTCTAACAAATAAATCAACACGAAACTTGTTTCCTTATGTACAAGGAAACAATCCAATGTTCAGCCAAAAAATTGACAAACAGATTATATAATGATAAGAGAGCATACAGCGTCAGGGTATATGCATTAATGAACCCCGAAGAGATTGTTGTGATAAACTCAAACATCAATACAATAAGAGAGATGTCAGATCTTTACTTGCTTGGGGGTAAACGCGCTCTAGTGCATCTACACTCGCAAACTGAAACTTTCTCATCCAGTTGATACCAGTGCATATGCTTCACCTGAACATTTTATCATAACATGACATAACTATAAGCATCCAGCTGTACCAAGTTATACAAGAATAAGTTTCTAGCAAGATCACAAAACCCAAACCATTTTTCCGCTGATAATCGAAAATATTAGAAATTAAAAAAAAAACTTAGTACTAATGCAAAAGTAAAATTTCATTCTAGATTGTTAGAATCAATCAATATTATTATAATCCGTCGGTATATATTATTGATTTCATCAGTGTAAGTATTCTGATTGATTATATTAGACAGTAAATATTTTATAAATTGGGTAATCAACCTTTATTTTGTTTATATTCTGATTGGAACCTCTCCTGATTCCTTTCTTGTTGTAATCTGCCATTATGGCATATTATTTCTCCCTTTATATAAGATAGACTGTACTGTTTGACTGAAGTAAGGTACAAAGAAATATCTCCCAAAATTAGGTCTAATTGTTAAAACATCAAAACCATGGGAAAGTAACATTACATACCATCAATGTTCTATGCTTCATAATCGCATGGGTCTTTGTACCCTTGTCATTGTAAACATAACAACAACCTTCATCTGGACTGCTCCCAAGTCCAGATATAGTTCCCAAATGAATTCTTCTTCCAAATGCACCATTTGCTAGGTAACCTTTCCAAAAATCACTGCTGATATGTTTGGGATCTTCATATAAGTTAAGGAACACATGAATGTGATCTTCAGTATCTTCTGTCTGCATTACATCAGAAGAGCATCTAGGTAGTGCCCTATATGCTGTAGCAACAACTCTTCCAGAGATGTGCAATTCAAGACGTCTATATGCATCTGATACAATACTTGAAGTTTTAGAGTCCAGACCTTGATACGTTTGAAAATCATCTGATCTCTCTGAATTCTTGTAGACATTCACATCTGTTATAGATTGGCACGGGCCTGAATGAAAGGATCTAAAAGATGTTAACATTTCATTGTTAATAGTTGATATCTCTGGAACCTTGTTGGATAGGCAAACCATTCCGAAAAGATCACGACCTGAAACTAAGTGCAAAACCTCAGGAGTTTCATAAGAGGACCTTTCCTCAGCTTCAAAGCAGTCAGGAAGAAATTCCATGGGCATAGAATCAATGTCAGGACCATAGTATGCTGCATGAATAGCTGAATAAAAATCTCTCTCAAGTACATCAAAATAGCCTGTTCCATCTACCACCTTCTTTTCTGACAAAATATTATTTATAGTTAATCTGTACCATTTTAACCATTCAACAACTTCCATTTCCTTGAACGTAGTAGCTTGAGATTTGTAAATATACAATTTTGAACCCTGTTCAGAATGCTTTTGCATAAGCTTTCTCTGAGACAACAGATACATGTCATAATGAGCTCTCCTTTGAGAGTCTGAAAGAATCTGCAATGCATCATAGATTATCCTGTTAAGTCAATATTCCCTGTAATGTAACCAAGGGAAAACCTCATTCTAGACTCTAGTGCCCACACAGACTCCATATATATTCTGTAAAATTCCAGAAGTTAAAATCATGAAGTACGTGGTCATCTTGCCAATAGTCTGAACACATAATAGCCAAAGCACCAACAAAATAAGCATTAGACCTACAACATATCCAAAATTGAAGAAAAGAATACACACAAATCACCACTAACTTGACCCGTGTTCCTGTCAAGAAGTAAATGCGCCAAAGAACAATGTAGCAAATTCAACACCAGAATGACAAATCTATCAAATTGATGGTACTTATTCAAACATTGGGCATTGCAAACTATCAAGCATCAACAAGACAGCCATTAAGCAACTTCCCATCTGATTTTTCCTTTGATTGAACTATTGGATGCAGAAAATCCTTCAAGAGCAATGGACAGTTGTTCACAATATGCACATAAGTATCCAGGTGAGTTTCTGAGAACTCATTGCATCAATTAACAATTTTTTCTGTGATTAAGAGCTAACTAAACAGATGCAATGGAGAAACAAAATAACTGTCAAAACGTTATTACGAGCATGTTATTTCTCAATTTCAAATGCATTTAATTATCAACTTCGTACTCAGGATATTCAAACAACCAATTATTCTGTCCACTAAACACAACCGTAAAAGAAATATCCCTCAACATAATTATAGGGCATTTTCTATAAGCCAAGCATGGTTGATTATTTTGTATTCAAGCTCTAATTCAAGCTGTCTCAAAAATTTTGATCACGAATAAAACCACTCCTACATTTCTGATTGAGGGTATAGTCATGAACGACACTAATCATAATTCATATGCCCGAGCATGATTTGCACAAACCTCATAGGCAGCCAGAATTTGCACAAATCGCCGAGACGCATTGGAATCATGGCTTGACTCAGCGAGGTCCGGGTGAGTTTCTTTGGCCAATTTTCGAAACGACGCTTTAATTTCGGTAAAGGAACTGGTCTCGGACACTCCTAACAGCTCATAGGCATTCTCTACGGGAAAATCTGTCCAAGCTGATTCAGAAGCGCTACTGAAGTCACGTTCTCTGCAACCCCGACACAGAGATGCCACGTCGTAGAGCGTTGAAATCACGCTGTTTGGTATAATTGATGTGAGGAATTTTGGCCTCCGATTATTCATTCCGACGGCTGTGAGGTATCCGGCACCGGCGAGATAAACCATGATTCTCCCTCTTTTTTCTGTTATTATATTGTTATAATTATTATGGTAATTGAAAGGGAAAAAAAATGTAATTGCAGAACCTCCATACAGCAACCGCCTCATAAGCTAGTGAAAAGGGTAAAACAATCTTAATTTATTATAGTATTTTAACGCAAGGTTACTATAAGAAATTTTCAGAAATTTCTTATTTTCTTTTAAGAGAATATCACTATATCATATATTTTATTTTTTTTATATTAGTTTTAAAGTATCAATATTTTGAGATCTTATATAACATTTCTATCTATCTATCTATATCTATATATATATATATATATATATATATATATATATATATATATATATATATTTTCTTAAAATATATATATATATTCAAGCGTTTTTTTAATTATTATTATTATAAAATAGCTAGTTCAAAAAATAATGGTAAAAATAAATTAATATAATATATATTACTTTTAAAACGCTACTTAATATAAACTGTATAGTTGTTTTATTTGAATTAAATATATATATATATATATATATATATATATATATATATATATATATATATTTATTTATTGATTTCTGAAAAAGAAAAAGTTTAAAGGACATATGAAAAGGAATTAAAGAATTAATGTAGATAAACGGATAGACCGATTAAAGCATTCACATTTATTTATTGTATCATAACACGTTTTATTAGCTAATCAAGTCACTGTAAGAAATATTTCTACAGTTTTCAATTAGGTCACTATTCCCAGATGATTGAGATAGGACTGCCCACGACAGTTTTTCCATTTGACCATTGTAAACGTCCAAAACCAAACCGACTTGGTGGTGGTGGAGACGAAGCTGTAAATATTACCGTATATGATTTCTTCTCATTTTTGTTGATACTCAACACGTTTGGCTCAACTGTGACATTCACTGATGGGACATCCAATGTAACTGATACTTTGTATGTTCCTGCGACCCCCACATTAGTAAGAGTTCTCTCGTGTTTAACCATGGTTGCATTGGAGCTTCTTGCTAGTGGTTTAAACACCACGCCGAACGAAGGGTAATTTAAGTTCGTTACACTGTAGTGCTTTTGTGCATCACAGCTTACCTTTCTCCTCGCCACGGCTTCAATCCTTTCAGCTGTGTAGTTCAATGCACAAAGGAAGTTGAGGTAATCATCGGGTGTCAAATCGTAAACAAGTCCTGGATTAAGCGCCGCAATGGGGTTCACATGTCCTGCACCGATTGCAAAAGGTGTTGAGGGGGCATTTGTGGCACTGTCTAATATTGTTTTACCATTGTTGTAAAACGCATAAGCTGTGGTCATAAGCGCAGACCGAATTGCAGCAGGGCTCCAATTTGGATAAACTGATTTAATCAAAACTGCTATACCGCTAGCGTGAGGGCATGACATGGATGTTCCTGAGATTATGTTAAAATCCACACGCCTATCATCCTGGGCGAGGTTTGTGGGGCCTGCATCTTTCGTGAATGCGGCTAAGATGTTTACACCAGGAGCAATGAAATCAGGTTTCAATATCTCTGGAGTGATTGGGTTTGGACCTCGAGAACTAAGTGCCGAAACAATTGGCGACGGTTCAATTCCAACCTTTGTTCCTTGGAACACAAGTGTAGCTGTTGGATTTTGTGCCTGTTGCAGGTACATCTTGATGGCTTTTGAGGCATTGAAACCCACTGCAGCTGTTGGCAAAAGATGGGCATCGGCCACCAATTCCTCTCCGTGAATTTCTCCATTGGCTAACACCATGCCCGCGCCACCAGCAGATTTCACCACAAGTCCTTTCTCCACCCTTGAAATATTTCCACGTTCACAGAACACAATTTTCCCCTTGACCTTTTCTGGATCCAAGCTATCTTTCAGACACAACTCTGCACCTGTTTTTGCGCTGGCATTCACAGCGTATACGAGTGGCACAAAAGTACTAGGCGAAAGACTACCATCATAAATTGAAACTCCATAATAGTTTTGTCCGTTCCCCAGTTTGACATATACTGGAAAATCACGGTCTATTGTGCCAGCTCCCACAGTGATCATCCAAGGTGCAACATTTTGGAGAGAAGACTTAGTAGGACCATTGTTTCCTGCAGAACATGCAACTACAATCCCTTTCTCCATTGCTGCAAAGGCTCCAATGGCAAGGTTTTCTTCATCATAATCAACTGCTGCTCGTCCGAGTGATGCTGAAATCACATTGACATTGTCGGAGATGGCTGCGTCCATTGCCGCCAATATATCAGAAGCAACGCAGTTATCTTCCCAACAAACCTTATAGATAGCAACTCTAGCGTGTGGGGCCATTCCACGCGCTATCCCAGAAGCATAACCGAACAAGCTTGCACCTTTCACTGCAGAACCCGCAGCTGTGCTTGCTGTGTGGGTGCCATGGCCCTCAGAATCTCGTGGGGATCTAAAACTTTTGGTTGCATTAAGGGGACCCTCTGAGGCCTCGTAGCCTTTTGAGAAGAACCTAGCTCCTATTAACTTTTTATTGCAATTGGCAGCAGTGAAATTCTCACCTGATTCACATTTGCCTTTCCAACTCGCAGGAACAGGTCCCAGTTCGACATCGTCAAAACTCTTGCTTTCGGGCCAAACACCAGTGTCGAGGAGTCCTATGATGATGTCACTGGTCGCATTTGACTTACGAAACATGTATGTGATTTTATCCAGCCCAAGAAACTGCTGTGTTCGAGTTGTGAGTGGTTTGTATATTTGTTCCGGTAGCACCTTTCGAATCCCGATTTGACTCTTCAATAATTGGGCTTCTTCAAGACTTAATCTTGCAGAAAATCCATGAATGGCAGTGTCATAGGTGTAGAGCATTTCTGCTGAGTCAGATATAGATTTCAAAATGGATCTGTACCAAATTGAATGATGATTTAAGATTGTTGGCATTTCGGATTTGGCCACATGAACAATGTAAGTACTCTTTTGATTATCTTTTGTATTCTCTATTGTAGCTATAGATACATCACAAAGGATGAAAAACAAAACAAAAGTAGTTGCAAAAAATGGTTTATCAAACATCTTCATGCTAAACTTGTTTGTAGTGAAACTTCTGAGGGGAATGTAATAGAGAATTTGGCCTAAGAGAGAACCTACTCTAGTGCACAATATATAATTGTTGTGAAAAGGAAGTGTGTCCACTAGGTTAAAGTTTTTGTCTATAATTATGAGAATGAGCGTTTGTTTACTGTGTAATTTTGATCACACTTTCGAATACTTCCATCATAACTAATTGGAATCTGGAATTTGGGTGTTTATTAAAGAGAAATGATATATTGGAATTTGGTGTTTATTAAAAAGAAATAACAATGAATGTAAACTACTGTTACCAATATTAATATATCATTGTTCTTATTCAAAGATATTTTTTTATTAGCTTTTATCAAAAGGAATGATATTTTATCAGAAGGAAACAATGATTTACCTTCATTTAATAAAAAAAATATTATTTTATTAAAATATAATATTTTATTATAAAAAGCAGGAGTGAAATGGATATAATTTTTTTACATTAGTGGTAAAATATATTTATTCTTTTATTAAAGTAGCATTATCTTATAATTTTAGTGATTTTTAACTTTTTCTATTCTCAATTATTTGAAATTTTTTTTTATAAATTGTTTTTATTAATTTAAGTTAAAGAATTAATATTCTAGTAATCATATCACTATGACATAATTTTTATTTTATATAAATTTTTTATATAAGATTATTTCTTAGGTATAATTTATCCCTTTTATAAATAAATATGATTTATTTTTGTGATTATGAAAAACAAAATATACTATTTTAATGCTTTAACTTGTGGAATAAGTAAAGAGGGAAATAATTGATTGATTTTGGTTATTAGATCATTAAATTTATTGAATTCCACGTGAAAATATAGTAAGAATCATATGATAAAAGGAATAGAAACTGTTAAATGCACTTAACACTTGTTTTTGTTTTCATCTCAATAACATGTACAAACAAACATTTTGGTTGCTTCGTCACCTAATTTATTTATTTTATAATTAAGAAATTAAAAGTGACAAGGAAAAGAAACATAATATGTGAATGAACATTTCAACAGTAACTAATTCTGTCATAATAGAATTAAAAAAAAAACTATTTAATATCTTTAAAAAGGATTTAATATTTAAGAGTTTTAATACTGTCAACAAGATACTTATTGAGGAAAAAAAAAATAAAAGTATGATATAAAAAGACTTATTGCACTAAAAAAAAGAGAGCTACTGCTAATTTTCTTCTTTGTTGACAAAAATCCATGTTTGAAATTTACATAAATAAAGCATTTCATATTTAATATTGTAAAACCCAGATATTAATAATGCTAACAAAGTATATTAATCATTCAATAATTATATAATATCAAATAATACTTGCTGAAGAAAAACATAATATTAAATAAAAAATACCAGTTTTTTATTTTAAAGTTGACCAACAATCCTATTTGAATCTAAATTTACTGTAACAAGAATATTATCATTATTCTTATTCAAAGTTTTTTCTTTATTAGTTTTTATCAAGAGGAATGAAACGCTAATGGGAGCAGTGATTTACCTTCATTTAACAGAAAAAAAACAATATTATTTTATTAAAATAGAATATTTTATTATAAAAAGTAGGAGTGAAATGGATGTAATTTTTTTACAGTAGTGTTAAAATATTTTTATTCTTTTATTAAAGTAGCATTATCTTATAATTTTAGTGATTTTTAACATTTTCTATTCTCAATTATTTGAAATTTATTATTTTTTATAATTTTTTTAAATTTAAGTTAAAGAATTATTATTCTAGTAATCATGTCACTATGACATAATTTTTATTTTATATAAATTTTTTATATAAGATTATTTCTTAGGTATAATTTATCCCTTTTATAAATAAATATGATTTATTTTTGTAAATATGAAAAAAAAATATACTATATTAATGCTTTAACTTGTGGAATAAGTAAAGAGATAAATAATTTATTTTAGTTATTAGATCATTAAATTTATTTAATTTGATGTGAAAATATAGTAAGAATCATATGATAAAAGGGGTAGAAACTGTTAAATACACGTAACACTCGTTTTCATCTGAATAACATATACAAACAAACATTTTGGTTGCTTCGTTACATAATTCATTTATTTTAGTGAAAATTTGGGTCGTAATCCAATCCTAATTTTTCCTTTTTTAAAATAAATAAAACTTTATATTTTTTAATTTCTAAAAATAAAATAATAAAGAAGAAATCATTTTTCATGAAAATAAGAAATAAAATCCAAACTTTAACAAGCAATTAAATGATTAAGGGATTTTAAAAAAAGAAAATTAAAAATATTTTTTTTTCGCCCACACAAAATTTGGTGTTGAGATTGTGATATAATTTGGTGTTGACATTGTGATATAATGATTAGTGATATTATAAATGGAGTATTTGATTTTCTACCACTATATAACTATAATAATGATAACATGAAAAATACTATATAAGTACAGTGTTTTGAACAGATTTTTAGGTAAAACATAATGTAATATAATTGATAGATAATTATTCTTCAAATATGTAATCTAAGATTTAAATTTCATTATACATACAAAGGAACAGTTATTAAAGACATCCTCAAGATACTTTAAATGATAAAAGCATCCTAATTTAAAAAAAAAATAACTGATCACTTGTTCTAACAATTTATGTTGAATTTAAAAGTAATTTAGTTATTATTAATGATCTAATACTAAATTTTAATAAGTTAACATAAATATTTCAAATATAATTATTGAAAATAACTCTTTAAGTGTTTTAACAGTTAAATTGGAGTTCTAATTATACTTTTCCTAATGGTGTCTATTTATGTAATTTATAGGTCATTAATTGATTAATAAAAGGTGTCTAGTTATGCAATTTTCTGAAAGATACTTATTATTATTATTATTATTTCTCTCTTATGATATATATATTATCAACCACAATTACTTTTTACTTTCTTTTTTCTCTAGTACTTATTCGTTTTCTCTTCTTAGGTATAGATGAAATTTTGACTGTAGATGAACATTTTCTATACGTATACACCGCAGTGCACCTTACACGAGTTTTCAAACTGAGTAATGGGACACATATTACATATGAAAAATTATATATTGAGAATGGAGTATTGAGTAAAAGATAACTTTTTAGTTGAAAAAATGCATAACAATTCAGAGAAAGAAAAAATTACAGCTATAAAGTAGCAGGGAGTGTTAATACGTCACTGCATATGTTCGAATACGGTTTTGATTTTAAATATAGCAGAATGACCCCACTGTGGAGGAATTGGCCCTCTGGCGTTCATCCAGATGAATAACATCAAAAGCGACTGTAGAGAGGTACTGTCTCTGGTAGTGGCTGGGCCAAATGATAAAACAGTTCCTTTCTTCACCCTCAAACAAGGAAAAGACATTATCTTAGGTCGCCTGCACTGCACTGCACCCATAACTTCACTTATCCAATCTATTCTAATTCCTACTTTAGTCTTTGTCAATACTTCACTTTTTTGCTCTTTATATTCCAAACTCTCTCTGTCACTCCACTCTGCCACACACCCACAATTCCCTCTACATTCACATTTTTTCACCACATTCTCCCTATAAATCCCATTCTTCTTACCCTTATCATTTCCCCTGCCTCTCACAACAGTTTTTAACCAAAACCTGTACTTTTCCTCTGATGGCGGCAAATAGTGGCACTACCCTGGAACAATTGAAAGAAGAAGAGGGGGAAGAAGAAGAAGAAGCATTGTCACTTTGCGACCTCCCAGTCAATCTGATCAACGACGAGGCTCAACCGAAACCAAAACCAGATTCCCAGATCATAGAAACCCGAGAAGATTTTGACTTTCGCTTATGGGGTACCCCCTTTTCCTCAGAATCAGAAATGTGTGCTGCTGATGAAGTTTTCTTTCAAGGCCAAATTCTCCCCTTAAGTCTCTCGTTCAAGCGATGCCAATCAAGGTCCGAGTCCTTGGGTCACGGTTCTCTCAGAGAGTTCCGTAGCAATAGCAGTAGAAGCAGCAGCGTCAGAAGCCAGAACTCAACTAGTAGCAGCTCCTCCACCACTACCACCACCCCAAGAATTTCCAAACCCAGAGCTCAAAATCAAAATCAAAATCACTTCCATGCGCACCCAAGTCCCCAACCTCAGTTGAAGGCAACCGTTCCAAGACAAGCAAGCTTCGGTAATCAAGGTAGAAAATCATCTGCATGGGACTTTTTCCGCTTGGGTGTGGTGCCTGCACCCGAGATAGCATTGCAAGATCTCAAAGTTCGCAGCAAAAACCACATAGTTCGCAACAATAGCAGTAACAACAGCAGCAATAGTAACCTCAATGCTAATAGCGCTGTAAAAAGGAGTTACAGCGCTAAGGGCAATCACGTTTTCAAACAATTTGTCGGTATAGGTGGTGGCTTTTGGAGTGGCTGCAAATGTTCAGTTGAAACAGTGCAATCGGACATGATCATGATTAAGGGTAGTCCCAAAAGCGCCAACAAGACCGAAAGCGCAACTCACGCGACGAAAGAAAAAGTGGTCGAAAGGAAGAAGCAGAAGCAGAGACAAAAGCAAGGAAAGAGGACCATGTCGCGTCGTCGAACGTTTGAATGGATAAAGGAGCTTTCGCATGATGCAACAAGCTATCCCGATGATGAGGCTTTGTTATCTAAATCTTGAACGCTTTGCCTCGGCGCATGCTTGTAATTTTATTTCTTTATTATTGGGTTCGATCGCCTTTATAGCCGTTGGCTTTTGTTTTTGTTCTTGAATTGCATCATTGCGAATGAGAGTGGAGACTCTGTAATCAAAACTTCTTACCCTAGTGAGAATGATAGTTTTGCTTTTTCGTTTCTCTTTTTGACTGATGGTGATTGATTGCGTCTTAAAGATTGAATGTGCTTCGTAAGATATTGTTGGTGAGATCTGTGTCCGAGGCGAGTGGCGATGGTGAATTATAGCATGATAAGGTCCAGCGTTAGTGGGATAATTTGGTGCTTATGCTTGTCGTGACAGATGGAACTTCGATACTTAATGATTGGATAATTGGTTCTTGGAGTATGTGAAATAATAATGATTCTTGCATATCTAAAATGATTATCCCTTTTTTATATTTATTTTAATAATAAAATACGATTCCTAAAAACATAATTAAATATATCTTTCTTTTGAAAAACTATTAAAAAATTATGCATTTCAACACTTTTTTTTAGTTTACAATGTTATAAGAATAGTAGAAAGATTTTAATGCGTTCATACATTTTACTTCCCGCCCTTTCATATGAAGTAACTGAGAAAAATAATTAATGATATTGATCTCCAAAAATTAGTGGCATTAAATTATTACAAAATGTGTTTCTATTATAAATTTGTCTTTATATTTATTGAGACGTTGAAAAAATAACTTATGATTATATACTTTATTATCATACGGATTTATTTATTTTTAGTTAAGATATTATGTTGGAGTGTTACTAAATAAGAAGTTATACGACTGAGAGAGAAAATTCTATTAAAATATAACCACGTTTTTTTTTTCACTTACGTTAATAATTGACGGAGTAAGTGAACCACGTTAATATAGGACGAGAAAGACAGTTTATGTTATTAATTCATAATATTTATGGCTAACCGAAGTATGAAAGGTTAGGGATACTTTATTGGGGGCTGCTATTTGCACCTTAACTTTAACTCTTCGCACTATCCTTCTACTTTTCTTTTTGTTTTTTTTTTTTTTTTATAAAAAAAA